>Ga0228655_1000033_pt1 | contig 67451 bp, 60 predicted proteins | sample 67DmetaG_FD_182742 | JGI IMG/M metagenome (GOLD analysis project Ga0228655, IMG submission 182742) | Seawater microbial communities from Monterey Bay, California, United States - 67D | ecosystem: Environmental > Aquatic > Marine > Coastal | place: USA: California | collected 2016-11-15
TACTAGATCAGTCCATCTATCAATAAAAACTTTATATATCCACTCATGCTCTACCAATTGATAGCTCTAGATAAGATGATCACATCAGCTTTAATCATGTGATATGCTATGTTCTGAAAGCTATCATCTTCGTTATAATTACTCCTATAATCGTATTGTGAGACTTTAAATTCAGACAACTCGATTAAATTTAAATCTTCAACTAATATATGTCGAACAAGCTATGCGGTATTGTTATTTGATATTTTTTGAGTGTTGTTTTTCTGATTACTTCATTGCCTCGAAAATTACAAATTTGTTATTTTCTTTAATGATGTTGACCTCACTATAATATTTCGAAAGTTGACTTTTATAGTTGAGATGTCTATTAGCTACGATGATAAGGCGACCACGATTGGATAGTATCCTATACGTATCAGACATTAGTCGAATAGCTATACTGGGGTCTACTTCATATTCAAAATGAAAAGGTGGATTTGTAATTACTAGATCAAATTGTTCTTCCTCAAAAGAATGTAAATTATATTGAGCTATCACTTTGACTCCTTCTGATTCAGTTAGATTCATCTCAGTGGATGCAATGGCTAGATATGAATCATCCATCATCACCGGTTCATTCCAAGGTCGTTGATCAAGGAGGTGTTTTCCGATTATTCCATTTCCACATCCGATATCTAGAAAGTTTTTTTCAGAATCACGTAGCTCTAAATTTTCTAACAAATATTGAGTTGCATAGTCAATATGATTAGCTGAGAAAACACCCAAATATTGCTGATAATGAAATTTATTGAAAAGAGTTGAATTTAAAATTTCTGATAGAGAATTATTACTTTTCTTCGGGTGAGAAAGTTTGAGCAATCTTGATTTTTTCCATGCCTTTGATTGTTCTACTAGATCAAAATATTCTGCAGCGATTTCAAGCATAGATTTAGTGAAATGTCTAGTCATAAAGCCAGCAATAACAACACCATCTAAAGGAAGTATATCTATTAGTTTTATTAGGTATAGTCGAAATAGATCAAGCGACTTAGGTACTTTCATTATGGATACGCTTCCAATTGAAGGAATATCTTCAAGAATGGATATGACATTCAGATTATCCAACGATATCCAATTAGTCGAAGCATTACGTGAAATTGATTGCTTCTGACTTTCTAGGTATGTAATCGTAATAGGTTTGTGTGCAATTAGATTGCAAGTCAAGTATCCAAAACGATCATGAAAAATGGATAAATTAGTAAGGTTGTATTCTGCTTCTTCTAGATGTTTTTGAATATGCTCATCTACCGCACTCCATGCTTTCAATGAGTGGTCATTGGTATTAGGGAGACGAACATATTTTTTCATGCTGCAAATTAAAGTATTTAAAAATAAGGTTGATGTATTATCTTATGAGTATACTTAAGAATCAAATGCTTGAGATTTGTTTGGTCCAAGCGAAGTTCCACAAGCAAGGTTTATCCCAAGAATCGTTTTTCTCTAACTCTAACTTGTCTTTTGATGCTAATTAAGCGATGGAGGATTTATGTACTATAACTGATTTTAGATCTGGATCAAACCCCCACCGTTCATATAATTCCAAGCGACATTACCTTGTTGACCACCAGTAAGGACCCAGACTAGTTTAGATGCTTTGGGAAAGAATTTTTTTTGTATTAAGTCGATAATACCGAACATTCCTTTGCCATTATAGATTGGATCTAAGGCTATGTCATGATCATTATAAAACTGATTGATAAATGAAATTAAGTCAGGTTTTGTCCTCGCATATCCACCAAATTGATAATCAGTCTGTAATTCGAAATCGGATGATCTAGACATATCAATAATCTCATTCTTTAAAAAGTCTCCTTTTAGTGCACTGAAGACCAATACTTTTTGATATGGTCTTTTTTTTGATATTATTCCACTAGCCGTACCTCCTGTCCCCGCAGACAAGGCTATATAATTTACTGTAGGCAATTGTACATTTATTTCGATTGCAACTTCAGACGTTCCTTTTCTTGCAAGTGCATTGTTTCCACCTTCTGGTAGGATTAAAGGATCTTTATATTCGGCGATTATCGATTTAGCAACATCAGATTTTTCTTTGAGTTTGTATGTTGAGCGATCAATGAATCGAAGATCCATTCCGCAAGATCTAGCATGTAATAAGGTAGGGTTATTTTCGTCTAGTTCTCCTCTTATGATCCCTACTGTGGGTATATTGTAAAGCTTTCCTGCAGATGCAGTTGCGTGTATATGATTGGAGAATGCTCCTCCAAAAGTTATGATACACTTTGGATTAGTTTCTAAATTGTATTTGAGTTTACGGTATTTATTTCCATTAACTATAGGATGAATCAGGTCTTCCCTTTTGATATAGAGCTCGATTTCTTGATTTTCCCATATAGGATCATAGAGGCGTTGTATAGGACTAGGTAAATTCATCTAGAGGTAAAGATAGATTTTGAATTTCATTTGTAGCATATGTTTTTGTTGTACAGGTGTTATATTCACTTTCTACGTGCTTGCTGCTCAAGCCTTAAGTTAATTGAAGACCACATGAATGACTACTGATAGACCTTTACCTTCTTTACTGTTAAATGAAATTTTGCATTTAAAGAAATTAATTTTTTGAGTTCATATTTTCGAGTCCCATTCCTTTATGTTATAAGTTACCCATATCGAAGTCTATAAAATAGCCAATAGGGATTTTGTCGGTACAAAGATTTTAGCCATCTCTATGTTTAATTAGAAGATTTTCGTTATAGTGATACTTAATCATGGTACAGAAGGGTATACTAAAAAAAACACAGGCTGGGTAGAGTGTCTCACAGCTATAATTACAGTTAATATTGGCAAGACTTATTTCAGTAAAGAAGTGATCTAGACTATTATGAAGAGCCTAATGAAACCTCGTAAGGCAGCGAACAGTATTAAAGAATTTATTCCTAAAATATTTTGTAGAGAAAAAGAAGTACTTAAACTAATAGTAGAAGAATTTACTACCCAAGAAATAGCTAAAGAATTATTCATTAGTCTCAAAACTGTGTAATCTCGTATATCTAATCTACTCGCTAAGAGGAATGCATGAAATACGGTAGGTCTGTTAAGAATTACGATGGAGAACAAATTGTTGGATTAGGTAAAGTAATCATATATCTTTAGCCTAATTGTAAAATAATGCTTTTTGATATATTAATTCTGATTCTATGTTAAAAAAATTTCTCTTATTGGTGATATGCGTAAGCACTATTTCGTCTTTGTATAGCCAAAGCTTTTGGTTTGGACCTAAAGGTGTCCTATCATTCAATGTCCAAAATTGGGATGGCTTTGAGCGTGATCCCTACCTCAGTATTAATGGTGATATATTCATAGAGACACATGATGAGTATAGTCGTGGGTCGCTTTATGCACAGTTAGGTTTTCATACTAGAGGTAGCACTACCAGAGTCAATTTTTTTAATGGTGGTGCAGCCAACCAAAGTTTTCAATTTGATAATCTAGTATTAGAGATCGGAGCAAAGCAAAAGCTTACAAGCCAAGCTAATGCAGGGCCGTATTATATAGTCGGAGTGAGAGGAGAATATACATTGGGGACTAATCTTAGTGAATATGTGAGATTCCAATCAGCATATTACCCGATAGATGATTTTGTACGTAAGTTAAATTATGGGGTGACTGTTGGAGGAGGTTGGGATTTTGAATTTAGTGAATTGATTGGTGGTCTTATAGAATTAACTGTTAATCCAGACCTTAGTAATCAATATGAACAGCAGCCTATACCTAATGTCATAAATCCATTCAATGGACAGACAGTGACATTAAGAGAAAGAAAAGTGAGAAATTTAACTTTTGAGGTTAAGTTTGGGTTGAGATTTATGAGAAAAGTAGAGTACATTGATTAGTTGCTGGTTTTCCAAAGAAAAACAGAAACAACGAAACGCTATATTTTGCGTTTTGAGAAAGCCCAGGCCAAATTTTAGTCGACCAATATTTAGAGATTGATATTTATATATATGAAAGAAATAAAAGTACTTGTGCTAGTAGCGATGGCTTTTGCCTTAGCTAGTTGCGGTGCTAAGACGGCTACCGCAATAGTAGAAGAACCTGTAAAAGAAACTACGAAAGTAGAAGAGCCAATAGAGTTGTTGACACCATGTACTACTTTGTCACAGCTCAGTAGCAGAGATAGAGATGAGGCAGAAACTGCATTCGTCCTATATCGAGATTTAGTAAAGACAGGTGCTTTAGCCCACGCACTTCCGCTCTGGAAAAAAGCCTATTCCCTTGCTCCAGGAGCAAATGGTCGTATCCAATACCATTTCGATGACGGAGTCAAGATATATACTGATCTTTTTAAAAATGCTATTGATAAAGATCAAAAGCAAGCCTTTATAGATACTGTAATGATGATCTATGATAAGCGTTCAGAATGCTTCGGTAATGAAGCAACTATCAAGGGTAGAAAGGCATTTGACTACTATTATAATTTCTTTGAATATAGCGATGCCGATAAGACATTTAATCTATTTCAAGAAGCAGTTGAAGATAAAGGAAAAAAAGCTGATTACTTTGTGATCAATCCATTTTCTAAGTTACTACATGATAGGGTAGTAGAAGGAAAGATCTCTAAAGAGGAAGGTGTCAAGTTAGCTATAACCTTAAATAGTGCAATCTCACACGGACTAGCTAACTGCGCTACTAAGTGTGATGCTTGGAATATTATAGCGGATTATGCACCTAATAGATTAGAATCACTAGAAGGTATTGATGACTTTTACGATTGTGATTATTACAGTAATAAGTATTATACACAGTTCCAAGAGAATCCAACGGATTGTGAAGTAATAAAACTGGCATATCGCCGTATGTTGAGAGGAAAGTGTGACATAGATGATCCTCGTTTAGTAGAGGTGAAAGCGTCAAAAGATAAAAATTGCTTTACTCCACCTACGCCTGTTGGTCCGCTTAGACAAGCATTTGATATTTACTCTACTGGAGATTACAACGGTGCTATTGTCCTATTTAAGAAATTTATTGCTAAAACTACTGATATAGAGAAAAAAGCAAAGTACACACTCTTGATAGCTAAAATCTATTACGGTGATATCAAGAACTTTGTCTCGGCAAGAAAGTATGCAAGAGAGGCTGCTAAACTTAAGTCTAGTTGGGGAGAACCTTATATACTGATAGGTAAGCTTTATGCTAGTAGTGGTCCGCTATGTGGTCCTGGTCGTGGCTGGGATAGTCAGATTGTAACTTGGCCTGCTATAGACAAGTTCCAATATGCGAAGAAGATCGATCCTTCTGTAGCTGGAGAAGCTAATAAATGGATTAATACTTACTCTCAATATATGCCTAACAGAGAGGATATCTTTCAGAGAAGTATCAAAGAGGGTAGTTCATTCAAAGTGAGATGTTGGATCAATGAGAATACTATTGTAAGGGTAAAGTAAGATATATTTCTGTTAAAGCTATATAAAAATAGCTCTGTCGATTGGTGTGGCTCTCTGTGGTACTAAACCTCCGAAGTTTTCTAAAGCGTTGAAGATTTAAGAATGTTAACATTCCTTATCATCTTCAAATTTCGTTTTGTTGGGAATTGCAAATATTCACGGTACATTATATTTACTATAATTAGACTAGGTACAATTCAAAATATACAGTACAAATGGCATAGAAACAACTGAATTATGGAGGTGGAGTCTAAAGAAGAAGAGGCGAAGGATCACTAAAAGGGACAATACTTATAGGGCTATTGACAGCAGGACATTACTTTTTTTTAGTTAATAAGTAATATTCAATTCTATCACGGGAGATTACAATACTCAGCAAGCAGCATAGATGATCGGTAATCTGATCAATATGAAGTACTGACGTGATCAGGAGTTAGAGTCAGATGACTTTGGTGTAAGACTCATGATGGAGTCAGGTTATGATCCTCGTCAACTCAAAGGTGTAATAGGTATACTAGAGACTGGACCTGGTGGAGGTGCCAAGCCAGAGTGGAAAAGTACCCATTCAAGTCACGAGAATAGAAGAGAAATGATAAAAGAGTCTATAGAAAAGTACAATACAGAGATAGAAAGGTAAGATTTAGGAATCTTTATAGACGATATATGCGTTATTTAGGTATTGCTTAACACGTTAATTAGGATTAAAACAGAATAAAATTATGGCAAAGAATTTATTTGGGTCGAGTAGTAGTAACCCAATGTTGAAAGAAGACACTTTCAAACCAAAGTATAATTCATCAGGATTGATAGTTGAGGGAGATGTAATGACTGTAAATGGAGCAGTTAATAAGACTCTTTTACTCTTTAGTATGATGATGGCCACAACTTCGATTGCATGGTTTATGCCCTCGACGTTTTTGCTTTACGTAGGAGCAGGTGGAGGACTTGTTGTTTTAATTGCTGCTGCATTTAAGCCACATCTAGCGCCTTTTTTAGCTCCTCTATATGCATTATTAGAAGGTCTAGCTATTGGTACTATATCGGTGATGTATGCTACAGCATTTGAAGGTATAGTATTGCAGGCTGTTGGTCTTACTTTCGGTACATTATTTATGATGTTAGCGATTTACAAGTCGGGACTAATCAAGGTTACAGAAAAATTTAGAATGGGTGTAGCAATGGCAACTGGTGCAATTATGATTTTGTATTTATTTGGTTGGATTGGTCAAATTTTTGGATTCGAAGTAGCTATGTTACATGATTCTGGTATGTTCGGTATAGGCATAAGCGCGGTGATCATTGTTGTTGCTTCAATGAATCTTTTATTGGATTTCGATATGTTTGAAAGAGGAGAGAAGCAAGGTGCACCAATATATATGGAATGGTTTGCAGCTATGGGTCTTATTGTGACGTTAGTTTGGCTTTATATAGAGTTTCTAAGACTCCTAAGTAAACTAAGAGATTAGTATCCGATAAAGTTGGATCCTAGCATCTAGTTTGTGAAAAAAATAAAATTTAAAGGTGGTCGGTTTTACGATCGCCTTTTTTTATGCCAGAATTAAAATTATAGGGATCGCTACTAAATAATTATTTTAGAGATTGATGCTTATCGTTGAATAAAATGTGGTGAGGGAGTGATGGTCATGCAAATTCAATCTACTTTTCCTATAGATGTAGATGTATCAGATGTACTTATAAAAGTATATACGATGGTGATCGAAAGTGAAATAAGTATTAAGACAATAAGATAAGTGATCAACTAAAAGTAATAAAAGTGTTCTCACCTTACAGTAATGACGAACACTTTTTTAAAACTTGTTTTTAATGGAGTAAAATAATTGCGTATCAATTATTTGCCTTTAATATCATTCCAAACTTTGAATAATTTTTCTTGGTTGGGTCTGTCTTTTGGAATCGCAGTGAGTGCTTTAGTCTCTTTTAGATTTTCATGCATATCTCCAGGTAGCGTTTGGTATAACTGAGTACCTTTAGTTTTCCAGTCGAGCATTTTGTCAGTGACATCCTTTATGATTTTTGCTGGATTTCCGACCGCTATCTTTCGATTAGGAATCTCCATATCTGCAGGCACAAAGGTCATAGCGCCTACTATACTTCCTTCGCCTACAACAGCTCTATCCATGATCACACTATTCATTCCTATCATACAGTTAGCCATTAGATGTGCTCCATGTATTATGGCTCCGTGACCCACATGAGCATATTCTTCTAGTATTACTTCTACGCCTGGAAACATATGAATTGTACAGTTCTCCTGAACATTGCATCCGTCTTTGATGATGATGGCACCCCAATCACCTCTGATCGCCGCACCTGGTCCAATATATACATTCTTACCAATCATGACGTTGCCCGTTACAGCGGCTAAAGGGTGTACATAGGATGATGGGTGTACCACAGGAGTAAATCCTTTGAATGAGTAGATCATAATTAATACACTTGTTTTTCTCGTAGTTCTTTGAAAAATCTCTTGATAATCGCTTCGCATTCTTGATGCATTACACCGTATTCTAATTTTGTCTTTGGATGAAGTATCTTTTTACCAAATCTCATGAAACCTTTTTCATCATCAGCAGCACCGTATACTATTCTACTTAGACGTGCCCAATTTAACGCGCCTGCACACATTGGACATGGTTCCATAGTAACATATAGTGTACACCGCTCCAAAAATTTATTTCCTAGATGCTCACTCGCTGATGTAATAGCCAATATCTCAGCATGAGCGGTAACGTCTGTGAGTATCTCGGTTTGATTGTGTGCCTTAGCTACGATCACATTATTACTTACGATCACTGCGCCTACAGGTATTTCTCCTGCTTCATATGCTTTTTCTGCTTCTTTGAGTGCCTGCTTCATGAAGTGCTCGTCGCTATGTACTGAAAGTGCCATTTTTTTAGTGTATGTGTTTTTCTTCAGGAAATTTCCAATCTCTACCCTCTAGCCATTTAGTATGACTTCTGATTTCTGTAGCAAGTGGTGTTTCACTATAGTACTTCAGTACATAATTCCATATATCTCTATATTCTTTCTTAGCTACTCGGCTTGCATGATCAAATGCAGCTGTATTTTTTGTCCCTTCTAATAGTGCTTGTGTAAGTCTATTACTTTTCATATTTACATTAGATATATGAGCGAACTCTGGATAGTCCGCAGCAAACTGTGACCAAAGGTTAGCTTGGTTAGCTACAGAGGTGAGCGGTGCGCTAATGTTATCGTTGTCAAATATTTTTGATTTTTCAGAAAGCTGTAGCATTTCAATATATTTTTGAACAGATGTGGATACATCATTTCCTACTACATCATCGACTACATGGATATTGCTCTTGACTAGAATATCTCCAAGGGATCCTTCTAGATTCAATCCATTTTCATGTAATATTTTTCCTATTGGATGTTGATTCATATCCATAGTGCCAGTAATGATCTCATTGTAGTCATCAAGTGTCCATGGATAATTTGCGATAAGTTCTCCATGTGCTTTAGATGATCTCGCTAACCTATTGACATAATCATATGCCATGAAGAACATCGCATCATTGGTTGTGATATCTGTAGATTTTAGTTCTTTTAGTTTGTCTAGTACTTTTTTACCTGATGATAATTCTGTAGGATCTTGATTCTCCACCATGCTAGAGAATGACTGTAAACTCTGAGGATCAGTAAGGTCATTTTCGCCTGTATATATTGATTTTAGCGCACCACCAAATACCCAAGTTTCAGTCCCAGTATGTAATACTTTTACTTTTTCGTATGGTTCAATATATTTTCGCTTTCCTACAGTAACAGTGTCTCTAAATTGTGATACTTCATTGAGTAGTTTGACTAGAGTATTCTTTTTGAGTGACTCTTGAATTGTCCCATTTTTTATTGGTTGTATCTTACTGTCGATTTCAGCAGTGGTGATAAAGTATTTGTGACTATGTGCTGAGACTTTTTTAATAGTAGCGATAGGAGCAGTAGAAACAGCGTTTTGGTTTATGCTTTTATTCTCGTTTGTACAGCTACATAGAGCTAATAGGGTAATAATAAAGGAGCAAATATTTTTCATTTATTTCGAAAGATTCGTATTCAAGTTTAAATATATTGATTTCTATTTCGGAAATTTCCAATTATTGGATTCTAATTTTTGAATATGTGCATAGAGTTCTTTGGCTAAAGGAGCATTGGGATATGTCTCTAGGGTCGTGTTCCAAATGTCTCTAAATTCCTTTTTGGCTACATAAGTATTATAATCAAATGCTGGAGTGTTCTTAGTTCCATTAAAGAGGCTAGATTTTAAATATTCGACTTGGTTGTTAACTTCTTTAGACTTAGCGAAGTTAGGATATCTTTCCTGAAAGTTGCTCCATGCTAATACATCATTCATAAGATCTTCCATAGATCCAGATATAGCTGTACCACTAAATAATCTATGTTTGTATTGATTTTTTTTGAGACTAATATATTTTTCTACTTCTGGAGAAAAAATTCCACCAATAGCACCCTCGAGTGCATACTGATCAGTTTCGTATCCGATCATTCCTTCGGATGCTGTGAGTACAAATCCATTTTGTTCACCATCTTTTCCTAAGCGACTAGAGTTCATGTCATAACTACGATTTACTATCGCTTTGTAATTTTCTGGAGACATACTTAATCCTTTCTTATCGAAGCTCAAAGTTGTTTGATAACTAAGCTTGTCCATATAATCTTTGCTCATAAAATATAGAGCATCATTCGTAGATGGATTATCAGTGCTCAGTTGCATTAGTTTTTTGAGAACTGCATTACCACTAGAAATATCATTAAGAGCTAAGTTAGATATGAATGTCTTCAAGTCATTAATAGAAGATATATCGTCTATGTCATCTCCAGAATGAAAGACTTCTAGTCCACCACCGTATACCCACATTTCAACTTTGCCATCTAAGAGCACTTTTAGATATGGTTCTGTATATGCCTTACCCCTTAAGGTTACTGTTTCTTTTTTGCTTGATTCTTGGTTGAGATACTTTACGATAGTACCTTCTTTAAGCTTGGTAAGCACGGTGGAAGATTTCAGTTCACCTTCACGAGCTCTAAGATTGTCTACTGTTGTAATGTAGTAAGTAACTTGTTCTACTACTTCTACAGGCTTGATGTCAACCATCTCTTGCTTTTCTAGAGTTTTATCTCCATTGCAAGATGTTAGTAATCCAAAGCTAATTATCAAGAAAGAAAATATTAGAATTATACTATATTTCATATTAGGGTATGATGTTTTATCTATAACAAAGGTAATTGCTTTTTGGGAAAGGAGAAGAGGTATTATCTGAAGGAGTACTGCTCTTTAATACCATCAAAAATCACTTCTCAATTTTCTCAAACGAAGTGATTACATCTTTTATCAATGCAGAACTAAATCCGTTTTGTTCATTTCATTTAGAACTGCTATGGTACAGCCTTTTGTTATAGTCACTTTGTCTATCTCATGTTTTGGGCGTTGATTATATTGAATTAGCAACTCTGCAATACCTTTTGTAGTTTATGTAACTATCTTATTCGCAGTGGCTTATCGAAGACTATTTTGATGACGCTTTGGACCATACCTTTTATAAATCTCAAGACGTATGCTATACGACAAGCACCTGACACCTTGGCAGAGTCTATTAAGACTCTATATCTTAATAATTTCACCAATTGTATTGAAGTATTGTTTTACTATGGCGGTTGAATTATTTTCGGTATTCCTAGAACAGATTCAAGTTATTGACATGCCTAAATCAGCAGCCTTATTGGGCATCGCTCTGAATGCAGGAAGTGAAACATTAATGGTCAGCTAAATTTGTTTTAAAGAAATACTTTTAGTTAACGAAATGAGAATATGTTTTCTTGGAATGAGTCGAGTACTGAGCTCATTTAATATTTCTAATATGTTGAATGGCTTAAGTGCTACAATTATTATTTCAGCGTCTTTTATAGTTTGAACATTATACATAGTTATTTTTGCGCCTTAGTTAGCTAGTCAGTTAGCTCACTATATCCTTTACAATATCTTCTGTAATTATAGTTGGTTCAAAATCATCATCCAGATTCATTACTTCATTTTTCTTTAGTTGATCTAGTTCAACCTTTAGGTTCTCAATGATAAATTTCTGTCTGTCAGGAGTATTCTTTCCCATGTAGTAAGAGAGGACATCCTCTATGTTAGTATTGTCTTGTAGCATTACGGGTTCTAGTTTGATATCGTCACCTATAAAATCTTCAAACTCTGATGGTGATATCTCACCTAAACCCTTGAATCGAGTTATCTCTGGCTTTCCTCTCAATGCTTTGACAGCCGTTTGCTTTTCTTCCTCATCGTAGCAGTAGTAGGTCTTACTCTTATCTCTCACACGAAACAGGGGCGTATTGAATATATAAAGATGGCCTTCGCGCACTAGATCTGGGAAAAACTGTAAAAAGAAGGTCAATAGTAATAATCTAATATGCATACCATCAACATCGGCATCTGTAGCAATGATTACGTTATTGTATCTTAAATTTTCAATTCCGTCTTCTATATCAAGTGCATGTTGGAGTAGATTCAGCTCTTCATTTTGGTATACAACTTTCTTAGTCATGCCATAGCAATTAAGTGGCTTACCTCTGAGTGAGAATACCGCTTGGTGCTGTACATTTCGTGCCTTTGTAATCGACCCACTTGCAGAATCTCCCTCTGTGATAAAAACCATACTAGCTAGCCTTACACTTTCATCAGTACTTCTCGTCTTTGAGGTTTTATGTACTCTGCAGTCACGTAGCTTTTTGTTATGGATGTTCGCTTTCTTAGCACGCTGATTAGCTAGCTTCTTGATTCCTGCAATCTCTTTTCGTTCGCGTTCTGATTGTTGAATTCGTTTGAGTAGTGCCTCAGCTATTTCTTTATTTTGATGAAGAAAGTTATCTAGCTCTTTCTTCATGAAGTCCAATATGAAAGCTTTCACACTTGGTCCTTTAGGTCCCATATTTTGTGATCCTAACTTAGTCTTAGTTTGCGACTCAAATACTGGATCTTCTACTCTTATAGATATGGCACCGATTACAGAAGTGTGTATGTCCTTGCTATCAAAACTTTTACCATAGAAGTCTCTTATGGTCTTGACAATAGCTTCTCTATACGCTTGTAGGTGCGTTCCTCCTTGGGTCGTATGTTGACCATTGACGAATGCATAATACTCTTCTCCATATTGCTGTCCATGTGTCAGTGCGATCTCTATGTCTTCACCTTTGAGGTGTATGATCGGATAGCGAAGTGAGGCGGTTTCAGTCTTCCTCTCCAGTAGATCGCGTAGACCATTTTTAGAGTAGAGTGTCTTACCGTTAAATATTAATTTGAGTCCAGCATTTAGATATGCATAATTCCATAGCTGTGATTCTACATACTCAGATCTATATTTATAGTTATTGAATATTGATCTGTCCGGCTCAAACTCAATGTATGTACCATTGAATTCTTTGGCTTTTATGATTTTGCTTTCTTTCTCTAATATCCCTTGAGAGAACTCTGCTACTTTGGCTTTGTTTTCTCTTATTGCTTTCACTATGAATCTTTCGGATAGTGCATTTACTGCCTTTGTACCGACACCGTTAAGTCCTACAGATTTTTTGAATGCTTTAGAGTCATATTTTCCACCAGTATTAATTTTACTCACACAGTCTACTACTTTACCTAGAGGTATTCCTCTGCCGTAATCTCTTACCGAGACGATTCCATCTTTGATCTCTAGATCGATCTTCTTACCATGGCCCATAACATACTCATCGATACAGTTGTCGATGACTTCCTTGAGTAGGATATATATACCATCGTCTTGAGATGATCCATCGCCAAGCTTACCTATATACATCCCTGGACGCATACGGATGTGCTCTTTCCAGTCAAGGGATTTTATATTGTCTTCATTGTAAGTTACCTCTCCCATTTGCGCTTATTTTTAATACTCCTTAAGAGTAATATATAGCTGGTAAAAGTAAGAATTATATATTATAAAAAAGGGTTATTTGAAGATTTGGCTATGTTGAAAAACTTCCCAGTAGTAGTGAAGATTTCTAAGGTCTGTGCCTATTTTTACTTTAACTTAGTTGGCTGATACATTATTATAGTAGACTAAGTCGTAAGCCATTCCCTTTATTCTTTGTAATCATCTATCTTACTTTTACGAGCGACTAAGTTCAAGTATTCTTGATCTTTCTTTATTGCTGGATCTTTTAATTTTTAGAGTTTTAAGTCCAATCCATCGTAAAGTAAACTCTCAATCGATACAATGTAGTCGTTGGGATAAGACTATTGTCACTATACAATTAAAGAAATAAGAATATTACAACTCTCTTAAAGCCATATACCCATCATCACCGACGATATATAACTTTCCATCCAATTCAGATAGATCGTTAAGATTATGATCTGTATTGACCTTGTAGGATACCCATGTATGACCAGCGTCATTACTGTGCCATAGGAGACCTTCATCGCCCACTATGTATACAGTAGTAGCATTAATATATTTTACACTGAGAAATTGCGCTCTGTTGCTGCTAAGAGACGACGGTTTTTTGATTGTTTTCCAATTTTTTCCACTATCATTAGTCAATAAGATACTGCCTGACAGACCTACGATAATACCATGTTGATCATCTATAAAATCTATGCTATAGTAAAAATCTCCTTCTTGATCGATATGAGTCCAATTGTATCCTCCATCGTTCGATCTCAGAACAGTTCCATATCCTACAGCTACGAATGTATTGTCATCCAATGAGGCTACATCTTGCATCTGGGCATTTACTCTTAAAGTCGTATCTATTTGATGTATTGGATCGATATGATAGATGTGACCTTGTCCAAAGGATTTACCACTGACAGATACAGTATGATTATCAGTAATGCTGACAGCTCTTTGAAAATCCCAATTTGATAATCTAGTGAATGTCCAGCCATCATTTTCAGTATAGGTGTAGTAGAAGCCATCATGGCCTACAGCCGCACAATGATCATCATTGCAATCTAGTCCAAAAAGACGTTTGTTAGTGAAGGAATCCTGTGTAATCCAATTAAGATTTTTACCTGACAGCACCACGCCTAATTGAAATACTTCTCCACCTACAGCTATCAGGTGATTATTATAAATATCGATACTACTTATATCTTGAGTTGTATTGGTATTGATCTCAGTAAATTGGATTTCCTTTGCATCCTTACCACAGGAGTACAATATAGTGATGATCAATAGAGAAATGAATAACCTAATCACTATTTATCTTGAGGGAATATGTAGAATGTGGGAAACGAAGCACTTCCATAATGTGAAAATGGTGTTTCGTTAGTCAAAGCGAGCTGGTAGCTAAATGCAAAATCAGATAAGAAATCAGAAAGCAAAGCAAAGTCCATATTTTTAGAATTAGGTTTTGGGTAGTATACTATGTTCCGAATACTACCGTCAGCATTCCAAAATAAATTTATCCAAATCTTTGTTCCTTTAAGATCAAACTCTTTGTCATTAGCAAATCTTTCAAGATCTTTAAGAAGAGAAACCCATAATTTGTAAGCTTTATTCATATTATTTTTACAAACATTGAGCAATTGTTCTCCATGTTCAGATACTAGCGATTCGAAGTGTTTTTCGTTTTCACCAATAAGAAAAGCCTTAGCAGATACTGCCGTATCAGACTGCGCTATGGCACCGAACGACATCATTAATGCTAAAATAGAAGTAAAAATATATTTCATAACTAAACTTCAAAATTAGGAAATTATAATATGCGAACGAATTAATCCTATATATTTGATAATATCATACCACATTAAGTAAATACCAACAATAAATATGCGTCATATGACGGAAGTTTACAAATAATAAACTGAAAACCATGATATTAGATATAGTTGTAGCAATAACTCTCGCATTTGGATTTTATGTTGGCTTCCAAAGAGGACTGATTCGAACTGTGTTTGACACTGCATCGTTGCTTGTTGGAATAGTTGCGGCACTCAAGCTGTCTCCTATAGCTATAAATCTTGTAGATAGCGTAATAGCTGGCAAACCAGCAGTCAGTTTTATAATAGGTATCGTTCTTACGTTCGTTATCGTGATGGCTTTAGTAAGGTACATTGGTAAAAAACTTGAGGATCTATTCAAGGCAATAAACCTCAATTCGATTAACAAAATAGCTGGTGGTGTATTGCAAGCAGCATTTTTTGCTTTGTTAGTAAGTCTTGGACTATACCTTTTAGATAATTTAAAGTTACTCGAGGAGAAAACTAAATCGGAATCTATGAGTTATACCTTGCTCGAGCCACTTCCTCGTCATTCACAAGATGTATTTGTGAAATTCAAGCCTATGTTTAAAGGATTTTGGGAAAAGACAGTAGAAACGATGGACGAGATCAAGCAAAAAGCTGAAGATGCAGAAAAAAAACCCAACTAAACTGTGGGAATGGATATTAGGAAGGCCTAAACCTAAGGAAAAGCAAGGTAAGCCTCTCCAACTTATTAAAGAATCGTTTGATCATAAAGAATGGGATCATACCGCCAATGATTGGATTTTATCTGAGGAATATAAAAAACTTAAAGCGAAGATCAAGTGTGGGTTTTTTCATTTTAAAACGGGAGTGAGTGGCTTTTGTGATCCCGTTCAATATATGGATAAGGATAACTCCAAAGGCTTCGTAATACTTCTCTCAAAGTTCAAAGGAAATTACTCTATAGAGGATTATCGTTCATTACAGCATGTTATAACTTTGAGATTGGTAGAACATAGATATATAGTAAAGGTATCTGATATCAAGAGTACTTATATCAATAATATATTACAGAAAACATATCGATACTACCATAAACCTTCATTAAAGATACAGCAAACTTCACCTATAAATCAACTCTTTGGTAATATCACTTCAGAGTTGATATTAAGGGATGATGAGCCATATATGCTCCGAGTCATGGCTCATAAATATAGTGATCGCAATTATGCTGACGCTGAAGACTTAGATCAAATGATGGAAGTGATATTGGCCTAAATCTATGAGCAACCATTATATCCATCGAATAAAATCATTATTAAAAAGAAGAGGCTTCAAATCACTGAATAGAAGCCTCTTCTTTTTTGGAGAAGGCTGATTACTTACAATGCAGAAATACTATTAGATTTCCTTTTTACAAAAAGCATCTTAGCACGATAAGCGAGCCAATACATTACAGGTATGACGACTAGTGTGAGGAAGGTAGCAAAAGTTAATCCATATATTATGGTCCAGGCCATTGGTCCCCACATCGCGGTATTATCTCCTCCAGAAAAATATTGAGGATCTAACTTTGAGATCAATGTGAAGAAATTAAAATTGATTCCAAGTGCAAGAGGTATAAGTCCAAGTACGGTAGTAATTGCAGTTAATAGTACTGGTCTTAATCTTGTTCCTCCAGCTTTGATGATGCTGTTTTTGATTTCATGATATGGTAATTCATCTGTACTTAACAATCCCTGATCATCTGATTTATTTCGTATAAGTAGATTGATATAATCAATGAGTACGATGGCATTATTTACCACAACTCCGGCTAGCGATATGATACCTACTCCAGTAAATATAACAGAGATAGTACTTCCAGTGATTACATAACCTAGTAGTACTCCTATCAGACTGAATACGATAGAAAGTATTACGATGAATGGACTAATGATACTATTAAACTGAGTCACCAATATAATAAATATCAGGAAGACTGCAAGAAGTAAAGCACCTCCGAGAAAAGCCATATCTTCTGCTTGTTGCTGCTGCTCTCCGGTAAACTCATAAGTATATCCTTCAGGTAAATCAAAACTACTCATCTCGTTCTGTAATTCTGTCACTATCTCGTTGGCATTATATCCATCGAGTAGATTAGAACTCAGAGTAATGACACGCTGACCATCTAGACGACGAATACTACTGTAGGTAGAAGAATAGTTGAATGTCGCTACAGCCGATATTGGTACTTGTACTATCTGTCCATTAGCTGGATTTCGGAATGTTACTTTTTGGTTGATTAATTTATTTTCGTCGTTTCTATATTTTTCGGAAAGTCTTAACATAATAGGGTGTTCATCTTCACCATCTTTGTACTTGCTTACTTCCTTACCGAATACTGATGTACGCAAAGCATCAGAAATGCTATATGTAGATAACTCATATCTCCTTGCAGCAGCTCTATCTATATTTATTAAGAGTTCTGGCTTGCCGATATTTACATCAGCATTAAGTCCTTCTATACCTTCGATAGGTAGGTTGTTTATAAGTGCTTTTACTCTAGCGGTTAGCGTTACAAGAGTATCTATATTATCTCCACGAATTTCGAGATTGATGGGTTTGCCCGTGGGTGGTCCATCCGCATTTTTATCTACAAATATTTTAACGCCTGCATAATTTTTGATACTTCCTCGTATCTCATTGAGTATCTCCCTAGTAGATACACCACCTCTATCTTGCGTAGGTATAAAGTTGACAGTGATACGTGCTTTGTGCGGTGTGAGTCCTGGTTCAGGTGGTTGATTGGGATCAGATGTGTTTTCTCCGATTTGGGTCAACACTGCTTCTACGATTTGCTCATTCTTCTCAAGTATTTGTAAAATTTTAGTCTCTACCTCTTTGGTGATTTCGTTGGTCTTTTCGATATCTACACCTAGCGGTAATTCTATAAAAGTATTGATGTAGATTGGGTCTGCAGATGGAAAGAAAGTAACCTTGGGAGTTTTGACAGCAAAAAGTAAACCCGATGCAAATAGGAGTATAAATGTACCTATGAAAAATAATATGGGCTTAATACCATCAAGAGCGAATGTGACAAATCGGTTATAGAATTTTTCTAAACGTGGCATCATACTATTTTGAAATAGAAAGGCACCAGGTCTTAATAGAAAGAAATTTAATGCACTGATAGCGGCTGTTAATACCATCAAGTTGCGAATCCAATCTATATTGATGATGTGTCCAGCTACAGCCATTAGTAGCATGATTGCAATACCAATAAATACATTTTTTCGCTTAGTTACATATCCTGACCTTTCATCGGCTTGAGTATCTACTTTCATAAATCTGGAAGTGAGTACAGGATTGATTACTAAAGCGACAAACAATGATGATCCCAAAACTAATATTAGAGTAATCGGCATAAACTTCATAAATTCCCCCATGATTCCTGGCCAAAATGCTAGAGGTAGAAACGCAGCTAATGTTGTAGCCGTAGATGCAATTATGGGCCATGCTACTTCTCCCGTACCGAACTTGGCGGCTTCAATGCTAGAGTAGCCATCTTGCATATATCTATATATGTTTTCTACTACGACAATACCATTGTCCACCAAAAGGCCAAGTGCAAGTATGAGTGAGAAAAGTACAACTATATTCATAGTAGTACCAGATACATATAGAAATAGTATTCCCATCAACATAGATAAGGGTATAGCGATACCTACAAATGATGCATTACGCAATCCCAGGAAAAATAGTAATACAAGAATCACTAAAATTACTCCTGAGATAATACTGTTCTCTAGATTACTCACCTCGTTACGAGTATTTACAGATTGATCATTGAATAAACTTACTTTGAGATCTGAAGGAAGTTCATTTACTTCTTGGGCTAGTACTATTTTTAATTCATCTGCAGCTGCAAGTAGATTTTTCCCTTTGCGCTTGATTACATCTAATGAAATGACTGGATATCCATCTGATCTGGCATAACTAGTTCTCTCTTTGTATCCATACTTTACAGTAGCGATATCTTTGAGATAGATAGGTCGTTGTGTTTCAGATTTTACAATAATATTTTCTAGTTCAATATCGCTAGTGAACTGTCCTACGATTCGTACGGCTCTACGAAAACCATTCTTTACGATTTCTCCACCAGACATCGTTAAGTTTTCAGTTTTTACGGCATTTTCGATATCTGTAAATGAGACTTTTAGCGATTGCATTTTGTTGAGATCAACATCAATTTTCATTTCTCTTTCTTGCTGGCCTCGCATTTGTACTTTGGATACCTCTTTGATGAGTTCTATCTTATTTTTTAGTTGTTCTGCATATGCACGCAGTTCATCAGGTGAGTAATCTCCAGACACATTTACGGTTACTATAGGTATCTCGCTAAAATTAATTTCTAGTATTTCTGGGTCTTGCTTGAGATCAGTTGGGAGTTCGCTTTTAGCCTTATCTACAGCATCTTTAGTTTTACGTAATACTTCGCTCATCTCAAGGCTAGCTTCAAACTCTGCTACAATCACAGAGAAATCTTGTATAGATGTAGAGTTGACAGATTTGATTCCTTCTACACCTTCGAGCTCTTTTTCGATAGGTCTAGAGATAAGGTTTTCGATCTCCTCTGCGGAGTTTCCGAAGTATGGCGTATTGACAAATATTGTCGGCATCGACGCATCAGGGTATTGCTGTTTAGGCATTTTTTGGTACGACTGAAGACCAAATAACAAGATCATAAACGACACTAAGAAGACACTAGTAGCGTTATCAATCGCTAAGGATGTCAAACCGAATTCTTTCAATTTATTTTTCATTGTTGTAATGCTGTTGTGGTGATACCAATTGTCTTAGCTTTTTTAAACTAATTGGTTAGATATCATTTCGATATCTCTGGAAAGTGTATCATTAAAAAAATCGATTTACATATTTGGCGATAGATAGTTGCCAGCAACAAGGCTTCGGCCACCTACAGTAACTATTAGATCTCCCGCTGTCAATCCATCCTCTATGACCACAGATCCTTCGTAACTTGCGCCAAGAGTGATATAGGCTTTCGCAGCTATATCTCTTCCATCATTATCTTTTTTGGAGATATATACATACTTTCGACCAGATACTTCTTCTTGTAATAATTCGAGTGGGATTACCACTGCTTCCTCATTAGTGTAGTCGATGAATTCTATTTCTGTAAGTAGATTCGGTTTATACATTCCTTTTACATTGTTAAGATTCATTTCTATTTCGAATGTTCTGTTAGTAGGATTTATAGATGCTCCGATCAGAGATATTTTAGAGAATAATTCTTCATTGAGTGCGGGGAAGCTGAGTTTTACTTGTTGACCATTTTTGATAGTGGCAAGATACTGCTCGGGTACATCAGCTTTAACTTTGATTTTTCTACTATCCAATATTTCCAATATTGGTGTGCCAGGTCCTGCTACTTCCCCGGCAGAAGCAAATTCTTTATTGACCACTCCAGAGATGGGTGCATAGATATTTTTCTTGGAGAGTTGCTTGCGCATAGTTACTAACGAATTTTCTAATCTTTCTTTGTTGTTTTTAGCTTGTAGGTATTGTATTTCCGATCCGATTTGTTGATCCCAAAGTATTTTTTGTCTTTCATATACAGTCATGGCTAGATCTAAAGTAGTTTTCATCTCATTGATCTGTAACTGTACGGTCTCCATATCTATGGTAGCGACTAATGTGCCACGCGATATTTGCTGACCTTCTTTTACATTTACACTGAGTATTCGGCCTCCTATTTCGCTAGAGGCATACACCGTTTCATCTGATATTACAGACCCTTGTATATTTACTTTTCTGACAAACGGTTGTATATATATAGAATCTACTTTTACCATTACACTATCTCTTTTTTTCTCTGGTGATAGCATTTCTACTTCTTCTTGCAGTATATCAATTTCAGATTGAAGTGTTCGTAATAATACTGTTTTTTCTTTGAGCTCTGTACTCTTTGTAGCTAACTCATCTTGCTCTACTTGGCAAGCAATAAGTAGTATTGATGCGATTATGATAGAGATTAAATATTTGATCATTATTATTGGTTTATGTATTCGATGTGTTTGATTTCCTATTTTGAATATTAATTGATTGACATAACTCTTATTCATGTTTCGGAATGTTACTTTTGGCAAGAGCTAAATTGTAGTCAGTTTTTGCAATCAAAAGGTCATACAATGCATTGATATAGTTGCCTTGTGCTTGATATAAATCGGCTTCTGCTTGTGTGACTTCTATACTTGATCCTATACCTTCTTTAAATTTTATTTTTGTTTTATCATAAATTCGTTGTGATAGATCGAGATTCTTTTTACTATTATTAACTGTGTTTCTTGCATTGATAATAGATCTCTGAGAGTTTCTCACTTGTAATGTGATTAGTCTTTCTAGATCTTGTTTCTGTAGATCAGTTTTATTCATTTTTAGTTTGATGTTTTCCATCTGCGCTTTTTTCATGCCACCATCATATATAGGTGCTTTTATACTCACTCCTGCAACTGCTGTTGGTAGCCATCCCGCTTCATCATTGTCAAATAGATTACTTCGTTGTAGCGATTCTTGAAAATTGATAAATACATTAGCCGTTGGAAGATACCCTGCTTTAGTTCTTTTATAATCTAACTCGTTGAGTTGTTGGCCGACTTCTATTACACTGAATTCTGCTCTGCGGCTCATGTCAATAGGTCCATCGAGTGTGATTTCATCCACGATGATTTGTTCTACCATTGATTCGAGATTGTCAGTTACAACGATATTTTGATCAATAGGGTAGTTCATTTGAAATTTCAATAGATTATAACTTAGTTGAATCATCTGATCTAAGTTTCCTATTTGTGTTTGTAATGTTTCAAATGATAATTGCATTCTATCTACATCTAGCGATTCAGCAAATCCATTTTGATATACGGCTTTGATGTCTGAGAGAGATTTTTCTAAAACTTTGATATTCTGTGAAATTACTTCCTTGTTTTTTTCTGCGACAAGGATAGACATATACGCTTTTGTTACGTTGGTTGTAATCGTTTGTTCGCTTTGTATTCTTTCCTTTTTAATCAGCCCTTTATATAGTTTTGCCGCTTTGAGACCATATATAAATGTGCCGTCAAACAATTGTATACTTGCTCCTATATTTGCAGTAAGGACGTTGGGCTGTATAAATGAAAATTCAAAAGTCTCAGGTGCAGCTAATTCTCTTTCTGGAATGACATTTTCTTGAAAAAGAACACCATAAACTGAGGGTGAAATAAAATCTTCTACGGGTTGTGCCGGTACTGCTAAGTAATAGGAGTAGTCAATTCCTCCTTTTACTTTAGGCATTCCTGTTGATTTGAATTCTCGTATTGTTTGTTCCGTAGAGAGGTAATCGAGGTCATTCATCTTCATGTTATTGTGATGAGTAAGACCATATCCTACTGCTTGCTCTAGTGAGAACTGATCTTGAGCACTTAGTTGAAAGAGTCCAGTTGTGATTAGCAAGAAGAGTATTCTGTATTTCATTGGTTCATTATTGTTAAAGTGATTTATGGTATATGCTTACTTATTTATATTTCTATAGTGGCTAATAATTTTAGGCCTTTATCAGAACTTATGCCTCTCATATGATACATGAATAATTGCTCATATAACAGAGGTCTACTAAATTTCGAAGAAGGGAAATTTTCTTCATCTGCGATGCAATGAGTTTTCTCTACATATAGCTTAGCGATTATATCTGGATCAAATGTTGAGATATACAAACCTTCCATTTGTCCACGCTTTAGATTAGTTTTTATGGTACGGTAGATAAATCCATAATGCTGATCCTCTATCAATTCCCAAACTTGCGGATAGTATTTTTGAAGATCGTAGATTAGCGAGGGCTTCATTTTTTTGAGGAATTTGATAACATGCCTGCCGATCTTGGACATCTCGTCTACTGCGGTCTCAGATGAGGCGGTGATAGTCGTTATATCTTCTTCATCTCTCTTGATTTGAAGTTGAATGATTTGCTCAATTAGATCTTTTTTACAGTTAATGACTGTATATATAGTCTTTTTACTGATACCTATTTTTCTACAGATATCATCCATACTGACACTTTTTACTCCATATTTTAGGAATAGATCAAACGTGGTCAAGAATATTTTGTCTTTTATAATCATAGTGCAAATAAACGATAGAAACTTTAAAAGGTTTTGTAGTTTCCTAAGTTTATTTAAAATTTATAACTCTTTATATTGCTCTTATATCATTGAAGTTTATGTCATTTACTAAAAATTGGAAGGAACCGGAATTTTAACGTATTGTGATAATAATTGTAGAATTAATCGTTGAATAATCTTGATATATAGTTGATTTGGCGTATTCAATGCTCATTATTGTACCCTTAGTACATCGCTTATTTACAGATATACTCTATCTTTACACACTATTTCAACAATTCATAGTAACACGCTAAATGAGAAGAGTAGTAATTACAGGCATAGGGGCACTTACACCTATAGGTAACACTTTTGAGTCTTACGCTGACGCAATAAAGAATGGAGTAAGCGGTGCCGCTCCAATAACAAGATATGATGCTTCTTTATTCAAAACGAGATTTGCTTGCGAGCTTAAGAATTTTCAAGTAGAAGATTATATGCACCGTCGCGAGGCTCGTCGTATGGATCCATTCGCTCAGTACGCGTTGGTGGCTGCCGATGAGGCTATTAAGATGTCCGGCTTAGACCTAGAGAAAGTTGATCTCGATGAAATAGGAGTAATCTGGGGAAGTGGTATAGGAGGATTTAAGACTATCGAAGAAGATATCGAAGAAGCTGCTTCGCGTACTGGAGAACCTAAGTACAGTCCTTTTCTTATTCCCAAACTTATAATAGATATTGCTCCAGGCTTGATATCTATAAAATATGGATTTCGAGGACCTAATTATGCTACAGTTTCAGCTTGTGCTAGTTCCACTAATGCCATTGCCAATTCGTTTGACTACATCAAACATGGTAGAGCTGATGTAATGATCTGTGGAGGATCCGAAGCAGCAGTCACTAAAGCAGGGATGGGAGGATTCTCTTCAATGAAAGCACTATCTACACGTAATGATGACCCTCAGTCAGCCTCTCGTCCATTTGATAAGGATAGAGATGGATTCGTTTTAGGTGAAGGTGCCGGAGCATTAGTACTTGAAGAATATGAACACGCAAAAGCAAGAGGTGCAAATATATTAGCTGAGGTAGCAGGAGCTGGAATGACTGCAGATGCATATCATATTACATCACCACATCCTGATGGGCTAGGAGCAACTAATGTAATGAAGCGTGCGCTACGAGACGCAAGCATGAATCCTGAAGATATTGACTATGTAAATGTACATGGTACGTCAACTCCACTTGGAGATATAGCAGAATCTAAGGCGATCAAAAACGTATTTGGCGATCACGCTTATAATCTTAATATCAGCTCGACTAAGTCTATGACTGGTCACCTACTAGGAGCTGCTGGTGTAGTAGAGGCAATAGCAGGAATAGTTGCACTTAGAGACGATGTGATACCACCAACAATCAATCATGTTACAGATGATCCGGCTCTCGACAACAAATTAAACTTTACATTTAACGAAGCACAAGAAAGAAAGATAAATGCTGTTATCAGTAATACTTTTGGATTTGGTGGGCACAACTGCTCAGTAATATTAAAGAGATTTTATTAGTGCTCGGTACGCGTCAAATAAGACAGATATACAATTACTATTTTTCTGCAGATAAGAATCTTGCAAGAAAGCTTAAACCTATTATTGGTTTTGTGCCTGCTAGACTTCATATATTTCGATTAGCCTTCTACCATAAATCAATGAATAACAGTGAAGGGCATAATGGCAATAATGAACGATTGGAATATCTTGGAGATGCCATACTTTCTACTGTAGTCGCGGAATATTTATTTAAAAAATATCCTCAAAAAGATGAAGGTTTCCTCACTAAGATGAGATCTAAAATTGTAAAACGTAAGACACTTAATTTGATCGCAGATCGCATGGGACTAGATGTAATACTGTCAGAGTATACACAGGGCCGTATGAGTCATTCGATGTTAGGCAATGCCTTGGAGGCATTGGTAGGAGCGATATACATTGAGTTCGGGTACAATAAAACAAAACACTATGTCATACGTAATATACTCATGAAATACTTGGATATACACGCTCTTGAGCAAGCGGATGATAACTATAAAAGTATGTTGCTCGAATGGTGTCAAAAGCATGGCAAGCAAGTTGGATACAGGGTAATTGCTAAGACTAAGTTGGATAAGAGGGATAGATTTAAAGTAGCTGTCATCGTTGATGGCGAGAAAGTCTCTACAGCGGAGGATTTTAATAAGAAATCTGCAGAGCAAACTGCATCTCGCAAAGCAGTGAAAATTTTTGAAATCAATACTCAAAAACCAGAAGTAGCCAATGGATAGCATTACTCAGATCGTACTCGGTGCGGCCGCAGGAGATGCAGTCTTAGGAAAAAGAATAGGTAACCGTGCCATGGTGTGGGGCGCCATAGCCGGGACCATTCCTGATCTCGATATTATCGGTAATCTTTGGATGTCAGAGCTAGATTCTTTAGCATTCCATAGAGGTATTTCTCACTCATTTTTATTTTCGATAGTTGGGGCATTTTTGTTTGGATGGCTAGTTCATAGGATGTATGAGAGTCGATTTCATAAGTTGATCGGTATGGCAGGCTGGATATTAATTTCATTAGCAGCGGCATCTTTATTTTTGCTTGTAGGAAAGTTCAGTATTATCAAGGCAGCTATTGGTATTTCTATTGGTGTTGGGGGAAGCTATCTCACTTTTAAGAGATTCAATAGGCCAGCATTCGCTAAACCAGAGGCAAGCCTCAGGGATTGGCAGTGGTTGTTTTTTTGGAGTTTAATTACACATCCTATACTCGATACATTTACTGCATACGGTACTCAGTTATTTGCACCTTTCTCCAACTATAGAGCGGCGATAAGTAATATATCTGTAGCTGATCCGGCGTATACGCTATTATTTGTGATACCATTGATCATAGCAGCATTCTATCATAGGTCAAAGCCTATCAGAAAGAAATTAGTTTGGACGGGTATCATACTGAGTAGTATCTACATGTGTTTCACGCTTTATAATAAGTATCGCGTTACTCAAGTGATGAAAGATACTCTAGTTGCGGAAAAAATTGAGTACTCAAGATTTTTCACTTCACCCTCTATCCTAAATAATATACTCTGGACGGGCGTTGTAGATTCAAAGGGCGTGTATTATTTTGGACAGTACTCACTCTTGGATAATGAGCCAAAGTTTAAACTATCTAAGATGGAAAAGAACCATGATCTTATCGCAGATGCGTCGCAAGATGATAAGGTTATCAATATACTTCGTTGGTTTAGTAATGATTATTTCGCAGTAATGAAACGCGAAGATGGCAAACTTCAAATCAATGACATGCGGTATGGAATTTTTAAAGGTGATGGAACATCAGAAAAAGATTTCATTTTTAACTTTCCAGTAGAGCGCCTATCTGATGGTAGCTATAACCTTATAAAAGCTCAGGGTGGTCCACCCGAGGGTGCTGATAGGGGCGAAATGGCTACAGATCTTTGGGCTAGGATAAAGGGGATTTAGTTATGAAGTTAAAGTTTTAGAAATATATTTCTTTTTGGATGATAAACCACCCTATCTAATTTGGACAATTCACTGTTTTTGATTCTAGAACATTATCCATATCAACATTAATTTTCCAACATGTTCCATCTTGTGATTTCATAATCAGCGAAGAACCTACGCTGTTGATTATCACATTTCTAGATTGAGCATTTAGATTTGGAGTAGGAGCAATACCCTCAATGAATGTATTTGTGATGTTTCCAGAGTCGTTTACTTGCATACGAAAGTTCTTGCCTAACGAGGTAGTATACACCAAGCCTTTTGTACTGTTGTCAATATACAGATTTGATCTTTTGAGATTTTCATGATTAGCAGGTATTCCTGTCAAACTTTCTACAACGATCTCGCCATCTGGGCCTGATATTAATCTTACGTAATCTTCAGGATTTTTTCTGAAAATAAGTCCTGTAGAGGAATCATCAAATAATAAATCACTGTCACCGATAGTGCTTGTCGTTTCTACCTCGTGCTCAAGTAATATAAGTCCATCTTCTATGTCTGATACTCCAATGCAGCCATTCGGTAAGTAGGGGTAGATACCCCAAGCGCCTATATAACCACTATAATTGCTATGCTCAGTATCATCAGCAGTGTCAAAGTAAGCTTCTATTACGGGCATAAGCGGATCCGAAATATCATACACCTTGACACCATCATGGTAATACGATATGTATAACAAATCTGCTCTGATAAATGGATTGTGTGCCCTAGGTGGTGTTGGAGCATTTGGAAGAAGGGGATCGCTAAATTGTCCAAGGTATTGGATATCCGACACATCACTGATATCTAATATTGTGATTTCTTTTTGAGGCACCTCTTCTGCAATATAAGCATACTGAAGATCTTCAGTGATCCAACTACTGTGATTATAGCTATTGAGACCATCTGCTGAACTGGTTCCTAGTAGAATAGGGTTGTTTGCATCATTTAAATCCCATATGGCATAATCAGAATATCCATGTGAGCAATAAGCTATGTTATCTCTAACATAAGCATCATGTATATACCAATTGGACGTTGAGTTACCATCATCAAAATCATTAAAATTTATAGTGGCTAACAATTCGGGATCTTCAGGAGTTGAGGATAAGTCATAAATAATCATTGCTTTGGTAGTTCCTTGTCCAGAAAATCCAACCACATATAAACGTGCATTTTCTTGATCAACAAATATATTATGGGCCTTAGAGAAGTCAGCGGTATTTTGTGTCCAAGTGTAATCATCTTTATTGATAATCTCAAGGCCTTCTGATCCTTGATCACACACACCATAAATATAGTCTCCATAATCTTTGAAGTCTCTCCATATCGTAGTGTTTCCATCTGTGATTACTTCCTCTTCGATTGGGTTAGAACAATCTGTTACATCTATAATTGCTATTTTGTCTCTAGCTCCATATACTAATATTTCTTTATCATTATGGCTATATCCCCACACATCATTGTAATCGACACTTCCGGTATTATGAGACCCAACCTCCACAAGATTGAGAGATTCTTGAGCTATTATATTAGTAGTTAGACAGAAGATTAAAAAGATTAGTAAATTTTTCATGTACTTTAAGTATAGCTTACTAATTACAAATATAATTTATCCAAATTATTGTTTTAAGAATAATGTCACCAGTAAATATACATTAACGCTTACACGACAAAGTTGTTTGGTAGATTTTACTTCATGTTGGTATAACTTGATTAACTACGTCTACTATAGTTAGGTGATTCTTTTGTGATCGTTATGTTATGTGGATGACTTTCTAGCATGCCAGCACCGCTCATTTTGACCATTTTGGCACCAAGCATGGCGTCTATAGTGCCTGCACCACAGTAACCCATACTTGCTCTTAGTCCTCCGATATATTGAACCATTACTTCAGAGACAGTTCCTTTGAATGGTACTCTACCTTCTATACCTTCTGGTACTAGTTTTTTCACATCGTCTTCTACATCTTGGAAGTACCTGTCTTTGGATCCTAGTTCCATAGCTCCCAGAGATCCCATTCCTCTGTATACTTTGAATTTTCGTCCTTGATATAAAATTGTTTCACCTGGCGCTTCTTCAGTACCAGCGAATAGAGATCCTGCCATAATAGTACTTGCCCCTCCAGCCAATGCTTTGGCGATATCCCCTGTATATCTAATGCCTCCATCACCAATGATAGGTATCCCAGTACCTTTGAGACCTTCTGCAGCACTCATGATAGCGTATAATTGAGGTACACCTACTCCTGCGACAATACGCGTGGTACAGATACTTCCTGGCCCTACACCTACTTTTACACCATTGACGCCTGCGTCTGCTAGAGCTTTGGCTCCTGCTGCAGTGGCTACATTACCACCTATGATCTGTAGATCTTTGTATTCTGCTCTGATGCGTTTTATCTGCTCTAGTACTCCGTGACTATGACCATGGGCAGTATCTATACAGACTACATCTACACCTACTTCTACGAGTGCAGATATTCTTTCAAATGTATCTGCAGTAACTCCCACAGCAGCTCCAACTAGTAGTCGACCATGGCTGTCTTTCGCAGAGTTAGGATGGTTTTCTACCTTTAATATATCCTTATATGTGATTAGGCCTACAAGCTTATAGTCATCATTTACAACAGGAAGTTTTTCTATTTTATACTTTTGTAAGATCTCTCTTGCTTGCTCTAGTGTGGTTCCTATTGGTGCAGTTACTAGATTTTCTGAGGTCATTAAAGATTTGACAGATTGACTAAAATTAGTTTCAAATCTTAAATCTCTATTGGTCAGTATACCTATCAATTTTTCATTATCATCTACAATGGGTATTCCGCCTATTTTGTGTGTACGCATCAATTGGAGAGCATCTCTGATAAGTGCATTTTGTGAAAGTGTTACTGGGTCGATTATCATTCCACTTTCTGATCGCTTTACATTTCGCACCTGCGCGGCCTGAGCTTCAACAGACATGTTTTTATGAATAAAACCTAACCCACCTTCCTTAGCCATAGCTATCGCAAGTGCGTGCTCCGTTACAGTATCCATTGCGGCAGATACTATAGGAACATTGAGGCGTAGATCAGTAGTCAGTTGTGTGCTGATATTTACGTCACGTGGTAATACTTTAGAGTAAGAGGGAATAAGTAGGACGTCGTCAAAGGTTAAAGCTTCTTCAAATAGTCCTTGGGATGTTAAGTTTCTTTCCATGCGCAAAGATATCTGATTTTTATTCAAAAAAGATAATTGCGATTAGATAATATCGAGAAATAATTAATACCGGGCTAAGAAGTTGAAAATAGTCGAATAATAACCATACTGAGTTGCAATTTTTAAATCAGTAAATAGTAATTGAGCAGTTTTACTTGCGCGCCATACCTATCTTTCGGTTCGAAATACGTCATTGGATATTATCTATAGTGTCATTATGACTGCATTTTGCCTTTCATTCATGACATTGTGCTAGTAATATGCTACTACTATTCGGATGGTATAATATGTGAGATATATAATTAGTAGTGCTAAATAGTAGTAACTAGATTGCATAACATTAACTTGATATAATCATCGCTCAATAGGCGATACAACATATATAGATGTTCAATATAAAGAAAGTAGCTGGTCCAGGTAATACATCGGAGATTGTTCCGATGTTCTCTATTTCAGACGATGAGGCGAATATGGAAGGCGAACAATACGGAGATAAACTGCCAGTAGTTGCACTTAAGAATACAGTATTGTTTCCAGGTGTAATCATACCTATATCAATAGGACGTGATAAGAGTACCGAAGCTATAAAGGCTATTAAAGATACGACTAAGGTAGTCGCTGTAATTTCGCAGAGAGATCCTGAAGTAGCAGATCCCTCAAAAGATGATCTTTTTCATTTAGGGACAGTTGCCAAAGTAGTAAAGACTATCAATATGCCAGATGGAAGCATCACTGCAGTCTTACAAGGTCGAAAGAGATTTACTATTGACAATTTGGTCCAAGATGAACCATATCTTTTGGCTGAGATTACGGCTATTACAGATGTGAATCCAACTAACGATGTACACTTTGATGCTATGATGGCTAGTGTAAAAGATACTGCAAAGGAGATTATAAAATTATCTCCTAATCTGCCCAATGAAGCTGAGTTGATGCTTGATAATATTAGCAGCAATGGATTTTTGTTAAATTTTATAGCGTCTAATCTCAATATTGATGTGGATAAAAAGCAAGGGATACTTGAGACAAATGATGCTCAAAAGAAAGCAAAAGCGATACTCCATCTCATGGAGACTGAGCGTAAAAAGCTAAAACTCAAGCATAAAATAGAGTCAAAAGTAAGAGGCGATCTAGAGAAGCAACAAAGAGATTACATACTCAATCAGCAACTCAAGACAATACAAGAAGAACTTGGTGATAATCCACAGTCCGAAGCACTCAATGAACTTACTCTTAGAGCGGAGAAAATGGATTGGCCTTCTGAGACAGCAAAAACATTCAATAAAGAATTAGCTAAGGCTAAAAGGATGAATCCTCAAGTCGCAGAGTTTTCAGTTACGCTCAACTATCTTGAGATGCTATTGGATTTACCCTGGAATATGTATTCAAAAGATAATTATGATCTTAAAAAAGTGAGGAAGATTCTTGACGATGATCACTTTGGTATGGAGAAAATCAAAGAGAGGATTATCGAGCATTTGGCAGTGCTAAAACTCAAAGGTGACATGAAGTCTCCGATCATATGTTTAGTCGGCCCTCCGGGAGTAGGGAAGACGAGTCTCGGTAAATCCATAGCAAGCGCACTCAATCGTAAATTTGTGCGGATGTCGCTCGGTGGACTACACGATGAAAGTGAGATTAGAGGACACCGACGTACTTACATCGGAGCTATGCCAGGCAGATTGATTAAATCTTTGAAAAAGGCCGAAACATCTAATCCCGTATTTATACTAGATGAGATAGATAAGCTCGGTAGGAGTCAACGTGGCGATCCATCATCAGCATTGTTAGAGGTGTTAGATTCTGAGCAGAATACTAATTTTTACGATAACTATCTAGAGCTTGAATATGACCTATCCAAGGTGTTATTCATAGCAACAGCCAATACTTTAAGTACAATACAAGCACCTTTACGTGACCGTATGGAGATTATCCAACTTAGCGGATACTCGACAGAAGAGAAAGTACAGATCGCAAAGAAGCACCTAGTACCGAGACAGCGTAAAGAGAACGGACTGCTTGCCAAAGACATAAAATTATCAGAGAAAGTACTAGAGCAAATCGTACTGAAGTACAGCAGAGAGTCCGGAGTAAGAGCACTTGAGCGTCAGATAGCTAAAGTAATGCGTCGATACGCTAAGCATAAGAGTACGGAAGAGCCTTACGATGTAAGTGTCAAAGTAGATGATCTAGTAGATATACTCGGTCACTCTCCGTTCCATAAAGATATGTATGTTGCCGATTCTATTCCGGGAGTTGTCGTAGGTTTAGCATGGACGCAGGTAGGTGGTGAAATCTTATTTATAGAAGCGAGTAAGAGTCCTGGCAAAGGGAAGCTAACACTTACTGGTAGCTTGGGTGATGTAATGAAAGAATCAGCTACTACAGCGCTAAGTTACCTTAAGTCGCATGCGGAAGAAATTGGTATCGATAGAAAAATATTGGATAAATCAGATATACATATACACGTGCCTGAAGGAGCCACTCCCAAGGATGGACCGAGTGCAGGTATTACTATGCTTACGGCATTGACGTCTATACTTTTAGATAAGCCTGTGAAGTCACATTTGGCCATGACTGGTGAGATTACACTGAGAGGAAAAGTATTGCCAGTAGGCGGTATTAAAGAAAAGATCTTGGCGGCTAAGCGTGCGGGTATCAAACAAATTATGATGTCAGAGGTAAATCGTAAGCACGTAGAGGATATTCCAAAAGATTACCTTGTTGGTATAGAATTTACTTTTGTGAAGCATATGAGTGAGGTGTTAAAGGAAGCTTTGGACTTATAGAGTTTAAATCTTTGTTAAAGAATCGTTATGTGTCGATGACTCATTTTATCTTCCGTTAGTTAGTGTAGGAATATTGATATAAACAGAAATACTGTTTATATTCGTTTTAAAGTGATTTCTAGTCTGATATCGCCTTATAGATTCAATGTTTTACTGAACACCAATAAAGTATTATGAATAGCTTTATAAATAAAACTATCGCATTATCGGCTTTTGTGTTAATATCAATTGTTACCGTAACTGCCCAAAACGATACCCGTAAGGCTATACAGTTTTCTGGTAAGGTAGTGACTGCCGATGTTGAGGGTAATGTAATTCCTCTTCCTTATGTCAATATAGGAATCAAGGGCACTAGTCGAGGAACGAGTTCTATTGATGATGGATATTTTTCACTAGTAGCACTTGAAGGGGATACGATTGCTTTCACGCGTATAGGGTTCAATGATGTAGATTTTGTAGTACCAGATACTTTGAGTACGAATTTTTACTTTTACGTTCAGATTATGGCAGAAGATGATTATCTGCTTCCTGAAGCAGTAATATTTCCGTGGCCTAGTAGAGAACATTTTGTTTACGAGTTTTTAGCTATTGATATTACAGACGAACTTCGCAGTCAAGCGGAGAGAAATCTTGCTAACGAAATACTTTCAGATATGAGACATACTGTACCTGCTGATGGTACTGAAACATCAAATTTGGAGATACGAACAGCAGCCAAAGATTTTCAGTACTCTGGACAGTACAAGCCGCAAAATATTTTGAATCCGCTTGCTTGGAAGAAATTTATTGAATCATGGAGAAATGGTGATTTCAAGAGCAAAGAGAAGAAAGATCGCGAAAAGAAGAAAAAGTAGAGTACGGCTTTTACCGATAGGAAAAAATGCGCGGACAACTTATTATTACAGTGCTTCGTGGAAACACGTACAATATGCCTTTAGTAATATTCTTATATTCAAATTTTAAGTGGGCGGCATCACTTAGTGTAATTTTCAGTAACAGAAATTTAACTCTAATACCAACACTTTCACATACCTAACTGATAGATTTGCAACTGGTTAGAAAATAGGAATACTATTTGCCATCAAAAATAATTAGTAATTAACCGCGTCTACACGTGAGGTATGAAAATAATAGAGCATTTCGAAAAATCTAAGGGAAAGACATTAGTTTCATTTGAGGTATTGCCTCCTTTGAAGGGTGGGAGTATGCAAGCGATATTCGATGCCTTAGATCCTCTAATGGAATTTAATCCTCCATTTATAGATGTTACTTATCATCGAGAAGAATTTCTATACAATAAGAGAGAAAGTGGATACTACGAAAAAGTAGCTATACGTAAACGTCCGGGTACTGTAGGAATTTGTGCAAGTATTATGCATAGATATGGAGTAGACGCCATACCACATTTAATTTGTGGAGGATTCTCGAAAGAAGAAACGGAGAATGCTTTGATAGATCTCGCTTTCCTAGGTATAGACAATGTTTTAGCACTCAGAGGAGACGCAAGGAAATTTGAAACTAAATTTGTACCTCATCCAGAAGGGAATAGATATGCCGTAGATCTTGTCAATCAGACTAAAGATATGAATGACGGTGTTTATCTTGACTGCAACATTGAAAATGGGGCTAAGACAAATTTCTGTATTGGAGTAGCTGGTTATCCAGAGAAACACTTCGAGTCACCTAATTTAAACTTAGATCTCAAGTATCTTAAAGCTAAGGTAGACGCAGGTGCTTCTTATATAGTAACCCAGATGTTCTTTGATAATCAAAAATACTTTGAATTCGTAGATGCTTGTCGTGCAGTAGGAATCAATGTGCCGATTGTTCCAGGAATAAAACCGGTTACTAAAAAATATCAATTGAACTCCATTCCAAGAAATTTCTTTATAAACATGCCTGATGATCTAGTAGCATCTGTTAGTAAAGCTGATACTGCTGAAAAGATCCAACAAGCAGGAATAGAATGGTGTGTGCATCAATCTAAAGAGTTGAAAAAGGCAGGTGTGCCTTGTTTGCATTATTACACCATGGGAGATACAGACATCATAAAAAAAATAATACAAAGCATCTAAATGCAAATATTAAAGGCATACTCCGAAACGCTCAAAACATATTTTGAACAGATTCTTGTCACTAAAGATCCTGTTACTTTATATGAACCGATCAGCTATATCATGTCTCTAGGAGCAAAGAGAATTAGGCCGCTTATGTTATTACATACGCACAAGATTTTTGGTGGAGATGTAAAGTCAGTACTTCCACTTGCTGCGGCTGTAGAAGTATTCCATAATTTTACTTTGATGCATGACGATATCATGGACAATGCAAGTATGCGAAGAGGCCATGCCACTGTCCACGAAAAGTATGATGTAAATACGGCTATACTATCTGGAGATTTGATGCTCATACAATCGTATGGACTGATAAGCAAATGCTCTGATAGTCCAGCTTATACCGATATTATGACAACATTTAATGAGATGTCGGTACAGTTGTGCGAAGGTCAGCAATTGGATGTAGATTTTGAATCCAGAGATAATGTAGAGATCGATGAGTATATCCATATGATCACCTATAAGACATCGGTACTGATTGCTGCCGCTATGAAAATGGCCGCTCAATATGCGGGTGCAAGTCAAGAGGATCAAGAACATATCTACCAGTTTGGTAAGAACATAGGTATCGCTTTTCAGATGCAAGATGACATACTTGATAGTTTCGGAGAAAAAGCCGCAGTAGGAAAACGAATCGGTGGTGATATACTAGAAGGCAAGAAAACTTATCTCTACATTAAAGCTTTAGAGCTCTCAGACGATAATCAAAAAACGAAACTTATCAGTCTTATGAATGACCCTCACATAGAGGATCAAAGAAAGATAGATGATGTACTTAATATTTTTAAAGCCACTCACGTAAGAGTATACGCAGATCAATTAAAAGAAGCGTATCGAGACCTAGCGTTTTCACATCTCGCAGAGCTGAAAATCAATGAATCGGATAGGGTAGAACTAAAAGAATTTGGTCAGTACTTGTTGGATAGGACAGTTTAAATAGACTCGCTTCGCTCCGAGAGAATGAGAATCGAGACTCGCTTTCCTTCGAGATGAGACAGAGCTTGAGTCAATTAAAATTAGCTCTATCAATCTAGTTTTCTCTCAATCTCAGTCTATTTCCATTTTTTCCCAGTATGAAACACAGTCCCTTTAAATAAAGCTACAACTTTTTCATCCTGATTAGTTACTGTTACATTATAGATGGCTAGTCGTTTAGATTTATTTTTCATGCTTGTTTCTGCTGTCAAGACATCGTCAATCTGTACAGGTTTCGTATGAGATATTGAAGTTTCAATGGACACGGCTTGTTCACCCCAACTGTTAGATGCAAATGCAAATGCACTATCTGCTAGAGAGTAAGTAATACCACCGTGAGCGATTTTAAATCCATTTGTCATTTCTTCTCTGACTGTCATTTTGATTTTGGCATATCCTCTACTTATATTTATTAGTTCGATGCCTAGCCATTTTGAGAAAGCATCATTTTCATACATTCCTGTTTGTACTATTTCGTTGGGCGTGGACATGTTTATTTTTTTGATTTCATCTATGTGTTTAGTTTTTTATGCAAAGCGTAATTAAGAACCTACCTAGCTGCTTGCCTCAACCAAGGACAAACTCTATATCTCTCCTCATGATAAAACTCATATAAATCATCTAAAGTCTTTACCACATTATCATATCCAATTTCTTTTCCCCAAGCCAATAATCCCTTAGGGTAGTTGACTCCTTTGGTCATTGCTGTCTCCACATCAGTCTCAGAACAGATTCCCATATAAACAGTATCAGCAGCTTCATTGATGAGCATGCAGACTATTCTATTCAGTATTTCCTTTCCAAGTTTTTCATCTTTGGAAGCTTCTGGGTTAGCTGCTTCTTCTGCATAATCGTAAAATCCTTTCCCAGTTTTACGTCCGAGATATCCAGCTTGTACCAATGACTTCTGAGCGAATGCTGGACGGTAACGAGGATCATAATAGAAAGATTTCCATACAGACTCAGTGACTTTGTAGTTGACATCATGACCGATGTAATCTGTAAGTGTGAATGGTCCCATACGGAATCCACCGATTTCAGTCATGGCCCAGTCGATAGTAGATACATCCGCTATTCCTTCTTCTAGAATTCGCATTCCTTCACTATAGAATGGTCTCGCTACTTTATTGACAATAAATCCTGGAGTGTCCTTAGCGATTACTGTATCTTTCCCCCATGAATCGATAATAGATCTTGCCTTATTGGTAATTTCTGTAGAGGTTTGCATTGCAGGCACAATTTCCACAAGTTTCATTAGAGGTGCAGGATTGAAAAAGTGAATGCCACAAAATTGATCGGGTCTCTGCATTGCACTCGCTATCTCTGTTACAGAAAGAGATGATGTATTAGTCGCTATGATGGTATCTGGTTCTACTATTTCTTCTATGCCAGTCAATACTTTTTTCTTGACATCGAGATTTTCTACTATTGCTTCTATGATCAGATTACAATCCTTGAGTGCACTTTGGTCAGTTTCATAATGGATACGTCCAAATATTGCTTTACTATCCATATCAGTCAATCTACCTTTCTCTACTAATCGATTGAGGATTTTGAGCAACTTATCTCTAGATCTAGTGAGTGATTCTTGCTGAGTATCTATAAGCACTATTTCCCACCCCGCTTGTGCTGCTACTTGTGCTATACCTGAGCCCATCGCTCCAGCTCCTATGATTCCTACTGTATTAATCATTTCTATTTTCCTTTAAAAGTCGGTTTTCTCTTTTCTAAAAATGCATCTACGCCCTCTTTATAATCTTCAGTGTGACTAGCGAGTTCTTGATATCTTCCTTCTAATTCCAATTGCTGTTTCAACGAATTTTTTATTGATTCATTCAGTAATATTTTAGTCATACCTAATGCTTTAGTAGGCATTTTCGCTAATTTTTGAACGATCTTTCTGCTCTCTTTTACGAAAGTATCTATTGGAAATACTTTGTACAACATACCCATCTGTAGTGCATCGGCAGCAGATACTTTATCGCCTAGCATCATAAGTGCACTTGCTCTCTGTAATCCGATTAACCTGGGTAAAGTGAATGTTCCTCCACTATCAGGTATCAATCCAATTTTGCTAAATGCTTGTATGAAACAAGCCCCTTCACTTGCTACGACTACATCGCAAGCCAATGCTATATTGGCTCCTGCTCCAGCTGCTACACCGTTGACAGCTGCTACAACTGGTTTATTCAGGTTACGTATTCGCTCTACTGTAGGGTTATAATGATCCTTTACTATCGAAGGGAGTTCTAGTCCATTAGGGTCTACGATTTCTCCCAGATCTTGGCCTGCACAGAAGGCTTTACCCGCTCCAGTGATATATACTGCTCTGACATCATCATTGTCACGTGCTTTGTCTAGGGCTTTATGAAAGGCAAAGGCCATTTTTTGAGTGCCACTATTATATTTGTCTGGTCTATTGAGCGTGATGTATAAGACACCATTATCTATTTCTGTAATTAGTACGGACATTGTATTATTGATAATTAGTATCTAAAGGTAAGTAATACCATCAATCCTTTATTAATTCTTAATTCAGAATAATAAAGATACACGAAACACATTCGATACTTGTTCGATTTTTATACAAATCAAATAATTAATTATGATTTCTAGACTAATGCTAATCAGTATTTTCCTGTTGCTCACAGTATATATTTCAACGTAATGTGATGATCTAATAGTTTTTCCAGAAAATGATAATTCTAGTCTAACGTGCGTCAATCCAACTTTTGATTTATTTTAATTTGAATATCTCATTATGGTATTACCTGTTGTACTCGTACAGCTAACGATGATCTTTTATTTCGATTTCTATCATGCCATAGTCATTAAAACAATTGAGAATACACTGTATGAAGATAGAGATATGGATTGTTATTAATCTATAGATGATTGTGATGAGATTAATCCTGATATCAATCCTGGAGCAATTGATATTCCAAATAATGGGATAGACGAAAATTGTAATGGTCGAGATTTGATAACATCGCCTCTGGATATAATCGCCATCTTTCAGCTACCCTAAAGCCTCTAAATGAACATCTTCTGTTAATTTTAATTATCGAATTTTTTAGCATATTCTTAATTGAATTGATTCTAAAAACAATTTCATTAACTTTAAGTATAGTTTTTAAAACAAAGTTTTTTGATAAGCTGTTTTAAGATTCGATGATCCTACAAGAAAGTATAAAACAAACTACCATATATGTCTAGAAGAATAAGCAAAGTAGCTGTGCTCGGATCAGGAGTCATGGGGTCAGGCATTGCCTGTCACTTGGCTAATGTAGGTCTAGAAGTACTGATGCTAGATATTTTACCATTTGATATCTCTGATGCGGACAAGGGCAAGAAAGCTTTACGTAATGCTATCGCTGATAAGTCACTCAAGGCAGCTATCAAATCAAAACCTGCACCATTATATGATAAAAAGTTCGTCTCAAGAATCACCACGGGTAACTTTGATGATGATATAAAAAAGATTGTTGACTGTGACTGGATCATCGAAGTAGTGATCGAGAGACTTGATATCAAACAGTCAATATTCGAAAAAGTAGAGAAGCATAGAAAAAAAGGTTCTTTAATTACCTCTAATACATCAGGAATACCTATCCATATGTTGGCAGAAGGTAGGTCTGATGACTTCCGTAGCAACTTCTGTGGCACTCACTTTTTCAATCCAGCGAGATACATGAAGCTCTTTGAAGTGATACCGCATACAGGTACTGACCAAGATGTTATAGATTTTTGGATGCACTACGGAGACAGATACTTAGGTAAGAAGACGGTTCTTTGTAAAGATACACCTGCCTTCATCGCGAATAGAATTGGTTTCTTTTCAGGCAATAGAATTGCAGAACTTACGCTTAAGTATGATCTCAAGATAGAAGCGGTAGATAAGCTTACTGGATCGGCGATAGGCTGGCCAAGTACAGGTAGTTTTAGATTATTAGATCTTGTTGGTTTCGACACAAGCCAAAAAGTAAGAACCGGCGTAATGGACAATTGTCCAAACGATGAATACGTAAAAGTTGCTAAAGATATTAAAGAGCCAGCTTATGTAAATTTCCTTTTAGAGAATAAATTCTTAGGGAATAAAACTGGGCAAGGGTTTTATAAAAAGACAAAAGAAAAAGACGCTAAAGGAAAGAGTATCATTCACGCGCTCAACCTCAATACTCTTGAATATGCACCAACAGAAAAGATTCGTTTGGATGTTCTAGGTGTATCGAAGCAAGTAGAGTTGATGGATAAGCGAATGCAGCAGATGCTCAGTATGGATACGGTAGGCGGAAAATTCTACAAAGAGTATTTCGGAGGTTTATTTGCTTATGCGGCTAATCGTATTCCGGAGATTACAGATGGCCTATATAGTATCGATGACGCCATGAAGGCTGGATACGCTTGGGGATATGGACCATTCGAATATTGGGATATGGTAGGTGTAGAAGCTGGAGTGAAATTGGCAAGATTATTAGGAGAATCTATACCATCTTGGGTAGATGATATGTTAGCTAGTGGAGTGACATCATTCTATAAAGTGGAAGATCGTCAACGTAAATATTACGACATCGAAAGCAAGTCATATAAAGTTGTGTTTGGCACAGAAGATATGATCTTCCTTGATATGTATCGAGATCAAGAAGCGATCTATAAAAATAGTGAGTGTACTGTTCATGATATAGGAAATGAAGTGCTTTGCTTTGAATTTACATCCAAAGCCAACGCAATCGGAGAAGGAATCGGAGAAGGAATTGTGGAGACATTGAAGATTGCCGAAGAAGGCGATTGGAAAGGAATCGTTATAGGTAACAATGCTAAGAACTTTACTGTAGGAGCTAACTTAATGGTAGTAGGGATGTTAGCCATGCAAGGTGAAATGGATAAGCTCAGCGAGATGGTTGACGGATTCCAACAGGTGAATATGGCAATGAGATATAGTAAAATCCCGATTGTCACTGCGACACAAGGATACGTATTTGGCGGTGGTTGTGAAATGCTGATGCATACAGATGCAGCAGTAGTTGCAGCAGAGTCTTACATAGGATTAGTGGAAGCAGGTGTAGGTCTCATACCTGGAGGAGGAGGTACTAAAGAGTTTGCTATGAGAGCAAGCGATTCATTCTTCGAAGGCGATACCAAGATCCCTACACTGATAGAAAAACTTAAATCAATTGCAACGGCCAATGTTGCAACTTCAGGTTTCGAAGGATTCAATAATGGGTCACTACTCAAGCACAGAGATCAAGTAGAAGTAAATACAGACAGAGTATTATTCGAAGCGAAGAAAAAGGTTCTGCAATTAGCTGAAGGGTACACACCTCCAGTACCAAGAGAAGTGTATGTATTAGGTCGTGCAGGATTATCAACGTTATACGCAGCGATTAACGAATTCTACTTGGGTAAATATATGTCAGAATATGATGTAGAAGTATCTAAACATGTGGCATATATTCTTTGTGGTGGGGACTTGACTGGCGAACAGAAAGTAAGTGAGCAATATCTATTAGATCTTGAGCGCGAAGCATTCTTAGCACTACTTAAGAATCCGAAGACGCAAGAAAGAATTCAATATACGTTGATGAATAATAAGCCGCTTCGTAATTAAGATTATGTGATTATTCAGCTTTTAAATAATTGAAAAATGAGATACAATGATTAGCAAATAATTTATAAAGAATCTTCTAAAATAAATAAAAAATGAAATCATATATAGTAAAAGGGTATCGATCAGCTATTGGAAAAGCTAAGAAAGGCGGATTTAAAAATATGCGATCGGAGGATCTAGCTGTGAGAGTAATCAAACATCTAATGTCAACTGTACCTTCTCTAGATCCAAGTAGGATAGATGATGTGATCGTAGGATGTGCTATGCCAGAAGGTGAGCAAGGACTTAACATGGCTAGAAATATATCTGCAAGAGCATTAGGTAAAGATGTTGCAGGAATGACTGTCAATAGATTTTGTGCATCTGGACTCGAGACTATATCAATAGCGGCTGGTAAAATTGCTGCAGGAATGGGTCACTGTTATATAGCTGGTGGAGCCGAGAGTATGAGTCATGTACCTATGACAGGCTATAAATTAACTCCTAGTTACGAAGCTGCAATGGAAAATATTAATTACTCGGTTAGTATGGGAGCCACTGCAGAAGCTGTAGCAAAGAAGTATAATATTACTCGTGAGATGGCAGATGAATTTTCAGTAAGATCTCATACCAATGCTGAAATGGCTATCGATAATGGATATTTTACTGATCAAATTGTTCCGATAGATGTGGAGGAAGTATTTGTCAAAGATGGCAAGAGGATAGAGATGACTCATACGCTATCTATGGATGAAGGTCTTAGAAGAGGCACAAGTATGGAGGGTCTCGGAAGGCTTAGAGCCGCCTTTAAAAATGGAGGGATCGTAACGGCTGGAAATAGTTCTCAGACTTCTGATGGGGCAGCTTTCTTAATTGTGATGAGTGAAGCGATGGTTCATGAATTAGGATTCGAGCCAGAAGCTAGATTAATGAGTTGTGCAGTAGGTGGTGTAGAACCATTGTATATGGGTATAGGGCCATGCGTGGCTATTCCTAAGGCACTGAAGCAAGCTGGACTTAAAATGGATGATATCGATTTGATTGAGTTAAACGAAGCTTTCGCATCACAGGCCTTAGCAGTAATTGACCAAGCAGGCATAGATATAGATAAGACCAATGTTAATGGTGGAGCGATCGCTTTAGGCCATCCACTAGGATGTACGGGCACCAAATTGTCTATACAACTGATGCATGAGATGAGACGCAGAGGAAATAAGTATGGAATGGTTACAGCATGTGTTGGTGGTGGTCAGGGTATCGCAGGGATCTATGAGTTGCTGAAGTAGAAGCGTGGATTGTTTTAACTTATAAGCTAATAAACAGAATATTAAAGCCTCAAATTGAATCGTCAATTTGAGGCTTTTTTGGATAGGTACAGGTAAGGAAATAGAAATAACTTAAAGCTTAACTCATTCCAATCACTCTCTCAGCACCTAACCTTCCACTTTTCATTGCCGCATTAATAGATCCATTCATGACATGATCTCCGATGATGGTCATTTTATTACTGACCTCTATTATGTTATCGTTAGTTATTTTAGTCTGATCAGGAAGTGCATAGCCTATTTTGTAGGTTTTCAAGTGATTCCATTTTTTTGCAGATGGTATCCATTTCGACAACTCGGTTTTTACATTTTCTGATACAGTTGCATCATCATAGCTTACACCTTCTTTTAGTGAAACGGATATCAGTTCTTTATTCTGACTGTAGTCTCTTGAGTTTTTACTAATGCAAACAAAATTATTGACAATGGCTTTTGGGTCTCCGTTGAGTGCAATAGCATTTTGTTTATATGGTTGCTCGTTACTGTGAAAATACAAATTAGTTGTAGATCGGTATGTTTTTTTAGTTTCTGTAAATTGGCTGCAAAGTCCATCGGCTTCAGTAGCAACAAGTATATGATCTGATATTATTGATTCTTTATTTTGTAGATGAACAACATTCCCTTTAACGTCTATTACTTTAGTGTTGCAATGTATTTTACTAGGATCTAGATATGAGGCGATTTGCTTAGGTATCTCCTCCATACCTTTTGCAGGCACGGTAGCTTCCCCTTCAGAGAACATCTTGAATACAAAGTCGAACATTCTACGGCTAGTTGACAATTCTTTTTCTAAGAATATGCCGGCATAAAACGGTTGAAGAAATTCGGTAATTATTTTATTGCTAAAACGATACTCTTCTTTCAGTAATTTTATTGTTGATATCTCTTCGCTCGAAAATATTTCTTGAATAGATTTTTTAACTATTGCATTTTTTGTCTTGATAATCTTGAATTTATCTCCGAAACTCGCAGCATTGGTTGTAAGTGTTGTTATCAAACTTGAAAGTTGTCTTTGAGGGTCCCCGATATAGTCGACCTTTCCATTAGATCTAAGTAATACTGCTCCTGAATCAAAAGCTTTAAGCTCTAATGTATTATAATCGAGAATTTTTCGAGCTTCTGGATAAGAGGTGAGGAACACCTGAAAGCCACGGTCCATAAGAAAACCATTAGATTCATCTGTTTTGATTCTACCGCCAATTCGGTCAGATGCTTCTAATATTGTGTAGTCTTTATTAGCCTTTTGGAGGTAATAGGCGGCCGTAAGTCCAGCTATTCCTGCTCCTACTATTATTGTGTGTGACATTATCTTCTCTCTTAGAGTTAGTGTTTCGCTACAATACTAAGGTCAAAAAGTAAATTCCGTTCACCAATGTGTCAAATCTGTGCAAATAATAAGTAAAAACAACCATTATTATCATACATAACTTATATTCGACATCGAATACAAACAAAATGTTATCATAGATAAGGCTATCATGGAAAAGGCATTCAAAACAAAAGTAGATAAAGTATCGGAACTAACTGCGTATGTTGGAAAGACTGTGGGCATCTCTGAATGGATACAGATAGAGCAAAAAAACATTGACTCTTTTGCAGCGGGTACTCTTGACCATCAATGGATATATACTGATCCTGTAGCTGCAGCCAACCATTCACCCTATGGTACAGTGGTAGTACAAGGATTTCTAATACTTGCCCTAATTCCGAAGTTTGCCTATGAAATCTTACACATCGAAGATGCTGAAATGGGACTCAATTATGGTCTAGATCACGTAAGATTTCCACAAGCAGTCCCTGTAGATAGCTACATTAGAGGTAAAGTTGATCTTATTGGATATGAAATTATTGATGGTGGTGCTAGAATTAAATTACACATTACTACTGAGATAAAAGATGACGATAGACCAGCCTGTGTAGCCGAGTTTATTATTCAGTTGTATAATTAGGAAAGAGGAAAAGGACCAGTAAGTTTTAGAGTTGTTTGATTAAGGAGAAGAATAAAGCTATTAAACTGTTGAGAATAAGGGCCGATTTACAAGTGCTTTTCAAGGAGCTTAACACTTATCACACCTAAATAACTTTTATCCTAAATCTCTTTTGCTACCTTCATTGGTACACTCACACACTTCTTTTCCATGTAATTCATCATTTCAATTACAAGTGCTTTTGCATCATCGTCTAGCGATTCTATCTGCTTAGAGTAAACAGTATTTACTGCCCTTTCTTTAATGGCTTTCATCTCTTGCGGAATTTTACCAAAAGCCTTTTCTATCTGACGTTGTTGATATACTTTCTGAAATTCAAATAATCGACCTTTAATAATCTTTTTGGCTAAGCCGATTTCATTTTTACGATGTTCTAGATTTTGTTCAGCGAGCGTTCTAAGTTCTTCGATATTGACATAGTGCATATCAAAACCATTCTGAACATCTTCATCCACATTGTGTGGAACGGATAGATCGATAACAATTTTCTTACTTTCATCACGATTGATTAGTTGGCTATAAATATCTGTGGATATAATGGCCTCTGTAGATCCAGTACAAACTACTAATATGTCAAACCCTTCAGCATAATTAAATAACTCACTTATGTGATATGCTTTAGCTCCTAATGTACTAGAGAGTTCTTTAGCATTATCTAGAGATCTGTTGAATATGGTGATATCTGTGAAGTTATACTTTTTGAGAAATTTGCCAACTAATCTATTAGTCTCTCCAGCTCCAACCAGTAAAACCCTTTGGCTAGGATCCGGATTGATATTGAGCATACTCTTGATCGCTAACGATACTATTGATAGCGGCTTTTCTCCAATTTTGGTATTGGCATATATTTCTTTGGCTGTAGTCACGGTATACTTATCTAGCATGCGAAGATGGTCGCCAGCAAGGCTCCATTGCACACTTTGGTCATATGATTCTCTGTACTGACGGAAAATTTCTCTTTCTCCTACTACCAGACTGTCTATCGATGCGCTCAATTCAAATAAGTGATTGATAGCCTTGATTCCTGAATGGAGCCTAACGAAATTGGATAGTTTATTAAGTCTGTCTTCACTCAATTCTGGATTGATGGAGTGGAAGAATTGCTTCAGATAATTTTCCTCTAATTCGTTTTCCCTGTAGAATATATAACTAACTCTGTTACAAGTAGATAGATATACTATTTCATCTATATCAAATTGATTTTTGACTTGAGTCAATTTGTCTTTCAAATCATCTTTAGTCTGATGCTTCACTACAAAGTGTCCTATCTGATCTACATTGATCGTCTGATGCGTAAGCGTGATTATATGGAAGTTATCTATCATCAATAATACAAAGGTAAAAATCGAATTTTTGTCCTTTGTCAGTCCTTAGTCATAGTTGGTAATATTATAAGGAATTACGAAGTATTGATATTTTCACCAAAATATTGATCATTTTATTGCCTTGGAGACTATTTCGATTTTACGTTCTCTTCATATATAGAAATCCAGTCATTTGTTGTCATTTTTTTAACGAGTTCTTCTATTAAATCAAAGGGGATATGGTCTATTTTTTTAAATCTGATACAACTCTTACCTATATCTATTTTATACTTACAATGCTTGGGATATTCCTTTATAAACCATGCCATAAGATCAGGATTGGCATATAGACCCATATGGTAAATCGCTACAAAATTCTTTTGGTTTGCAATATTGAGAAAAGGTAAGGGTAACTTAGTATTACAATGGTATCCATCAGGATAAATAGTATGAGGCACCACATATCCAATCATCCCATAACTAATGCACTCTTCAAATCCTACTGGAATATTATCTTTTATAATATCTCTGAGCCTGTTTATCGCTGGCTTTCTTTCTTCTAGAATATTGTCTAGATATTCTTGAACTGTATTAGCTTCTATTTTCATTATTGTATTACATATTATTTCATAACACTAGCAAAAATAAAACTTCCTATTATTCCTACGAGTAACAAAATAAGCATCCATTTGAAATTGTAAGTTGGTTGGATTTCTGAATTACTTTCTTCATGGTTTGCCGCGTCGTTTTCTTCTTTATGATTCATATTGTTGGATCTATTTAGATAGAATATATATACTGATTACGATCGAAATCAAAGATATAGTTTTGATCCAATTGCTTTTGTTGACTTTGAGTATATTCAAAGCGATATAGCTAATTGCGAGAGAAATGAGAACTACTACTATTTGGGCAAGTTCGACACCTATATTGAAACCTAGCAGTGACATAATTAATGAGTCACCTGGACTCATGAGGGCCTTGAGAAAATTTGATATTCCCATACCATGTATCAAACCAAAAGTAATTGCTAAGAAATAACCAACAGTTTCATTGGTCTTGGTCTTGCTGTCTGTCAGTAGATTATACAAAGCTGTAAGTATAATCGTCACAGGAATAAGAGTCTCTATCAAGACGGATGGGATCGATACTATGTCAAATGCATTAAGGGCCAATGTAATTGAGTGCCCTATTGTAAATGCGGTGGCCAAGTACAGTACTTTTTTCCAATCTCTGATGCTATATATCGCACAGAGAGTTATTAAATAAAGGATATGATCATATCCATTGAGATCAAGTATATGTTCAAATCCTAATTGTAGCCAAATAGAAATCATAATCCTATTTAATATGGTTGATAACTATTTTACCTATTTGATTCCCTGACCGTAAAGAATTAAAAGCTTTTCTGCCTTCATCCAAACTATATTCAGAATGTACGATAGGCTTTATCGCATGCTCTTTCATAAAGATAAGTAACGCTTTAAATTCTGATGGACTTCCCATTGCTGTGCCTATAAATTGTAAATGACGAAGGAAAAATTTGCTTATGTTAATGGTCGTCTTTGGTGATCCAGTAGACCCATAAGTGACTATACGACCACCATAATTCATAAACTGGAAGTAATTATCAAGGATTGGTGAAGGCGAACTATCTAGGACGATATCTATACCTCCAGATACTTCTTTTAATTGATTGTGCCATTCATTATTTTTATAGTTCACACCGTCTATAGCTCCAATGGATTGAGCAAAAGCTATTTTATCTGAGCTTGAGCTTGTGACATAGACCTCGGCTCCCAGCGCTAAAGCAAGGGAGAGTCCAGCTTGTGCTACACCACCTCCGATTCCTGTGATCAGTACTTTATCATCTTTTTGTATTCTTCCATGCCTCTTGAGTGCTCTCCATGCGGTCAAGCTTGCTACAGGTAAAGCTGCGGCTTCAGCCCATGATAGATAGTTAGGCTTCTTTACTAGATTGTTCACTGGTACACTGATGTACTCAGCCATAGTCCCGGGATCAGGCATACCTAATACTCGGAACTGTCTAGTTGGCGCATGCTCGTTTGTTCCCCAGTAATAGCCCGGATATATGATTACTTCTTTGTTATTCCAAGACTGGTCGACATTATGGCCTAGCTCTACTACAGTACCGGCGCCATCTGCTCCAAGTATACAGGGTACAGTCATTCCAGGATAGAGACCTTTTTGTATCCACAGTTCTCTATGATTAAGAGCTGACGCAGCTACTCTTATAAGTACTTCGCCACTCGTTGGTGTAGGTTTGGTTACATCAGTTACTTCTACATTCATGGCTTCGGTGAGCAGTAAGGCTTTCATTGTCTGTTTTAATTTATAATCGAGTATTATTTATGGATGTAATTGTAAATGTAAAGAAGATCAATTAGTTATGTATAATTGAAATAACAGAAATGTGGTCAGTAAATACATTTTTCCACCTTCTATCAATATTTGTTTTCAAAGCTGTCATGCACTAAGGTTCATTATAATGTTTTACTTAAATTAGTCTAATACTGTCCAAATGAAAAGTTAAAGTAATATGCCATACAAGTAAAATTGAAAAGTGAAAGATTGAAGGGTAAAATTGGTTATTTGAATGAACGTATAGAGTAGTAAATACAAGAATATATTAAGTATGTGAAGGAGGAGTAATATCTGAGCAGTGCTGACATCAGATTCAAATTTTACAAAATAACTAAATTGTTTGTCTAATAAAAGATAGACATAAGTTAAACAAGATTAAATATTTAGTGTTTACAACTTGAATGATTAAAAACAATTAAAATAAAAATTATGAAAAAATTAGTCTTAAGTGTAACAATGATTTTGTGTGTAGCCTTTGCTAGCAACCTAAGTGCGCAAAAAACTATAGTAGATGTAGCGGTAGGAAACAAAGATTTTACAACTTTAGTAACAGCCCTAAAAGCTGCTGATCTGGTAAGTGCTTTACAAGGAGAAGGTCCCTTTACAGTTTTTGCTCCAACAAATGATGCTTTTGCGAAAATTGATGCAAAAACTTTAAGCTCGCTTTTGGAAGCTGGCAATAAAGAAGCACTAGCAAATATCCTAACCTATCACGTAGTTTCTGGTAAGTTAGCTGCATCTGATGTAGTTGCGGCTTTAAAGAAAGGTGACGGAATGGTAGAGTTGAAGGCCTTGAATGGTCAAGTAATAACGGTAATTCAAAAAGATGATAAAATTTGTTTGAAAGATTCAAATGGAGGTATTAGTGAGATTATCGCTACGGATGTAATGGGGAGCAATGGTGTTATTCATGTTATAGGAACAGTAGTTATGCCAAAGTAATCAACACTTTCATACAAATAAAAGAGGAAGCACTTCAGAAATGGAGTGCTTTTTTTGTATCTGCCTTTAGAGTAATAATATCGCCTTTTTAAAAGTCACTTAAGTTCTTATTTTTATTAGAGATAAGATAGTGATGTTTAAATAGTATAATATCACTAACATCAAAAGCTACGTATTTGTTAAATCTGTTTTCAGTCAGCATCTTATATGTAATTTCTCTAAAGGAAGTTATCCTAGCTTAGTGATAGGCAAAGTTTTTATTGTAATCGGGCGCGTTCTGTATGAATCTAATCTGGCAAGTCTAAATCAATTAGAAATCTCCTTTTTTCAGAAAGTAGTTTTTACTCACAAACAATTATACAAGGTTATGGCTGCTGAAATTTTATAATTTAGAACTTGTAATGATCGAATATATAAAATACACATATATATGATCTTAAATAATACTTTCTTTGATGAGAATTATTTTTTAAACATAAAAGAGAAAATTAGGTTAGTTAACGTATTGCCATGTATTTGTCTCAACAAACATTAATTAAATACTATGAAAAATAAATTTTATTTTCTCTGCAGTTTTATTTTTATGTTTCTGATAATTTCTTGTTCGCCCGATAGTGACAATGATATTATCCAACCAGAAAGCGTAAGCCCTGCCCAATACAATTCTGATGTTGTTGTGAGTTGGTTTAATTTAATTAAAGTATTGACTACTGAAACAGCAGGATATACACCTCCTGTTGCAGCAAGGGCATTTGGTTATACAGGTATCGCTTTATATGAGTCCATACAAGTTGGTTCGGCTGATAAATTATCCCTAACAGGTAGAATAAATGATTTAAATTTAGAAACTACCATCGAAGAAGGTTTAGAATACCATTGGCCAACAGTTGCCAATACTACATTGGCAATTATGACTAAATTCTTTTATTCTAATGCCTTAGTTATTAATTATTCTAAGATTCTTGAGTTAGAAACGGAATTTAACAATCAGTATTCAAATGAGATAGCTGACGATGTAATTAATCGATCAATTACTTTTGCAAATGACTTAACTGAACAAATTATATTATGGTCTACAACAGATGGTGGTTATGCTGCTCAGTTTAATAATTTTCCGACAGAATACGAACCAATACCTGGTGTTGAATTTTGGAAACCCACCGCACCAGATCAACGAGCTTTACAACCTTATTGGGGAAGTAATAGACCATTTATTTCATTAAATGTTGAAAATTCTATTCCTGTTGACCCGCCAGTTTATAGTACGGATGTTAATTCTATTTATTATATAAGAGCGCTTGAAGTCTATGAAGTTGTTAATAATGTAACGCCTGAACAAAGAGTGATCGCTGAATTTTGGTCAGATGACCCACAAACTTCTGCCACACCTCCTGGTCATTCGATATCAATTTTAAGCCAATTAATTAATGATAATGATTTTGATTTACTAGCTTCTTCAGAAGCATTTGCAAAATTAGCAATTGGGATTAATGATTCTTTTATTTCTTGTTGGAAAGTAAAATATACAACCAATTACCCGAGACCAATTACAGTAATCAAGAATCAAATTGACGCTTCCTGGGAAACAATTTTGGAAACTCCACCATTCCCAGAATATACATCAGGTCACTCAGTACAATCTGGGGCATTAGCAGCTATTTTAACTTCATTATTCGGAGATAATTACTCATTTACTGACCGTACTCACGAAAATAGAACAGATATTGATGGTACACCAAGAGAATATTCATCTTTTATTGATATGGCAGAGGAAGCTGCTGAATCAAGATTATATGGGGGTATACATTTTAGGGAAGGAATTGATCTAGGATTAGAACAAGGATATCAAATAGGGCAAAATGTAATTAATATTTTTGATAATTAAGTGGGTGATTGTTTATTAAAAAGATGTTGTTAATTATTTAATGTCTTCTTTTTCACATCATATTTTATAGACATAGTGGCAACAAGAAACCTAAAAACGAAAAAGAGTCGCTAAATCATTGACTTAGAGACTCTTTTTGCGGTCTGGACGGGACTCGAACCCGCGACCCCCTGCGTGACAGGCAGGTATTCTAACCAGCTGAACTACCAGACCGTTGCTGTTAATAGCTGTGCAAAAATAGTATCATTTTCTATTCTTGCAAGTATCTATGTAATAAAAAATGTAATAATATTTTGGGTTGAAATTAAACGATTGACATTCAAGTGTATATAGCACTATAAATAATTAACTATGCGGTATTAACGGACTAAAGTTATGAGAATACTATCTTTCCGATCTCTTAGATACCCTCCAATTTGCTGAGAAAAGACGGATCTGTTCTCAGCTGTGATAGATGTATCTGATTCTTTTGGTGAATTAGTTCTAGTGTCGAATACCAAAGATGCGAAGATTTCATCATTTGCTGTGGTATGCCGCTCTGATGGCATTTACTTTGACATGCTATCCATCTCTTTAGTCAATCTACTCTATGGTATTAGGTCGTAGTTTTTACCAAATATTATATAGATAGAGGAGGAGGTAGAAATTCTATAAAATATCCATCACCAGTCTCAGTCATAGCTAATTGGTCTAATAATTTTATGTTAAATATTTAATGTATTGAAGCAAACTAGGCTGTTGAGGTGCTAATGTCTATAGAATATATGGTCTTGAGGTTTCAAAATGTTAAGCTCTTAAGAAGATTTTAAATAGGCTATTCGTGCAACAGCTTTTTCCTTTTTCTCACTCCACATCTCCCCAACACATATACTTAATATTTAGATATTCGTCTATACCATATTTAGATCCCTCTCTACCAAACCCACTTTCTTTTATACCTCCAAATGGAGCCGCGACGGTAGACATTAGGCCAGTATTGATTCCGACCATTCCGAACTCTAGTGCTTCAGCTACTCTCCATATTAATTTATAGTCACGTCCATAAAAGTATGAAGCAAGACCATATTTTGTGTTGTTAGCCAGTTCGATTACTTCGGATTCAGAGTTAAATTTGTATATCGCTGCAATAGGTCCAAAGATCTCTGATGAAAAAATATCCATATTCGAATCTATGTTGCATAAAATCGTAGGCTCGATAAACAAACCTTTTTTTCGCATTCCACCAGCGATTACTTTCGCACCTTTGTTAGTCGCATCTTTTATCAGATTTATATCTTTGATTACCGCATTTTCATTGATCATCGGACCTATTTCGACACCTTTGTCTAGACCATATCCAGTTTTTATTGATTTGACTTTATTAGCAAATTTTTCGATAAACTCGTTATGAATAGATTCATGCAGAAATATTCGATTGGTACATACACAAGTCTGTCCTCCGTTTCTAAATTTAGAATCATAACATCCTGAAACTGCAGCGTCTATATCTGCATCAGCAAAAACAATGAAAGGCGCATTTCCACCTAATTCAAGAGTGACCTTTTTAATTTGATCGGCTGACTGTTTTAGGACTATTTTTCCCACAGGAGTCGATCCAGTAAATGAGATCTTTTTTACTTTGGAATTAGAAGTCAATGCTTCTCCGATAGCAGCTGCATCTTTTGTCGTTACAATATTTATTACACCTTTTGGAAATCCTGCTCTATCAGATAACTCAGCCAATGCTAAAGCAGAGAGGGGAGTATTTTCAGAGGGCTTTACTATTACTGTACAACCAGCAGCTAAAGCAGGGCCGACCTTGCGAGTAATCATTGCACTCGGGAAATTCCAAGGTGTAATAGCTCCAACAATTCCTACGGGTTGTTTGATTACAGTTATTCTATTCTTACGACTTTGGCCAGGGATTACATCTCCATACACACGCTTCGCTTCTTCTGCAAACCATTCTATATAAGAAGCACCGTACTTGATTTCTCCAATGGCTTCCTGTAATGGTTTACCTTGTTCGATAGTCAAAATATGAGCTAAGTCAGTTACATTCTCAATAATGAGCTCATACCAGTTTCGCAGAATTCTACTTCGCTTGTTAGCGGTGTAGTTACTCCATATCTGGAATGCATGATCGGCTGCAGTAATAGCAGATTCAGTATCTACTTGGATGCAGTTTGAAACTTCAGCTATTTTGACTTGGTTATATGGATTATAAACCGAAAAAGTAGTTTCTTTTTTAATCCATTCTCCATTAATATAGGCTTCACTTCTGAGTAGTGATTTGTCTTTGATGTCCATATTATTCACAACTAAACTAGGTATATATAAGTTCTATTTTTTCTTTGAAATCATATCCAAAGCCACATCCACGATCATATCCTCTTGACCACCCACCATATTTCTCCGTCCTAGTTCTTCAAGGATAGCTCTAGTGTCTAATCCATATTTTTTGGCAGCTCTTTCAGAATGCAGCAAGAAACTAGAGTAGACTCCCGCGTAGCCAAGAGAAAGTGTCTCTCTATCTACACGTACTGGTCTTTCTTGCAATGGTCGTATCAAATCATCTGCAGCATCCATAAGTTTGTATACGTCAGAATTATGCTTTACCCCCATTTTATTGATTACAGCTATGAGTACTTCTATCGGCGCGTTACCAGCACCTGCTCCCATTCCTGCAAGTGATGCATCTAACCTAGTCGCACCATGTTGCATTGCTACTACCGTATTAGCTACTCCAAGCGATAGATTATGGTGACAATGAATACCAATTTCTGTTTCGTCTTTTAATACATCTTTGAATGCCTTGATTCTATCAACTACCCCATCCATGAGTAATGCTCCTGCAGAGTCTGTTACATACACGCAATCTGCTCCAGCATCTTCCATGATTTTCGCTTGTTGTGCTAGCTTGGCAGGTTTATTCATATGTGCCATCATCAGAAATCCTCCGACATCCATGCCGAGATCTTTCGCTGCTGCAATATGCTGTGGTGATATATCCGCTTCAGTACAGTGTGTAGCGATCCGCACAGATTTCACGCCAAGATTGCGAGCTTTCTTCAGATCGTCAATGGTTGCAATTCCAGGTAGAATTAATGTAGTCAATTTTGCATGTGTCAATACATCATTAATTCCTTCTAACCAATCCCAATCCGTATGTGCTCCGAAACCATAATTGAAGCTTCCACCAGCTAATCCATCACCATGAGAAATTTCAATAGCATCAACTCCTGCTTGGTCCAAAGCGATTGCTATTTCTTTTATTTTTTCTTTAGAATATTGATGGCGAATGGCATGCATTCCATCACGTAGTGTTACGTCTACTATTTTGATATTATAACTCATAATTTAAATTCCAAGTTTTAAAATTTTAAACTCTGCACATGGCTCGAGCGTAGATTTAATTTTTAGTTTATTGATTATTGCAGATAGTAATCTTTGTAGTTGTTTTACTTCATTAATAAGGTATTTGTTTTCTTTTATTGTTTCTTCATCCAAGTCACTGTTGCCTTTAATTACTTTCTATCAATAGACATTTTATTTAGCTTCTTTTTTTTGCAATTTTCATAATATAACCAAGATATTTCGGTCCTATTTTTTCATTCGCCTTTCTAAAGTTAGTTTTTATAGAGCTTGATGATTTGGTTGTTTATTTTGTATCTTTAAAATTGTAAGTAATATTAGATAATCTACTCACAAATAGTCTTATAAGAATAGCAAACGCCAATGTGCTCTCCTTTAAATTTTGCAAATCCAATTTTCTAAAAAAAATAAATTCTAATATATAAAACCTAAAAGTCCAAATTTCATACATGGCTCTTACAGATAAAATGAAATTCATCTTCGTTCGAGCTATGTCTTTATTTTTGGAATATGAAATTTCTTTTATTTTGGAATGTGGAGAGAAACCATTCGCTCCGCCGTAGCTCTCGCAGCACTAGTCATAATGTCTAAATTTCCAGCATACTTCGGCAAATAATGTCCAGCACCTACTACTTTTAGAAGTACTGTAGTTTTAAGTCCATGTCTATGCCCCAAACCTTCTATAAATACAGGCTCAGATTCTGGTATGTCATCAAACTGAACCTCTTGATGTAGCTCATAGCCAGGAACATACTTTTGCACCTCTGCTACCATTTTGTGAATGCTCTTTCTTATCTCTTCTCTGTCTGCTTGTTCTGATAATGTAAATACAGTATCTCGCATCACCAAGGGCGGTTCTGCAGGATTAAGAACAATGATTGCTTTTCCACGATTTGCACCGCCTACTTTTTCTATTGCTTTTGAAGTGGTCTCTGTAAATTCGTCAATATTAGCTCTAGTTCCAGGACCTGCAGACTTACTGGCTATTGAAGCTACGATCTCACCATAATGTACTTTTGCAACACGATTGACTGCCGCTACAATTGGGATAGTGGCTTGTCCTCCGCAGGTTACCATATTTACATTAGGTACATCGATGTTATCTGAGAAATTAATTGGTGGTACTAAGAAGGGACCTACAGCAGCAGGCGTCAGATCTATGATCCTTTTATCTGGAAATACTTTGATCTTGTCCCAATTGTATAAGTGTGCCCTCGCAGATGTAGCATCGAATACGATTTTTATATCTTTCCACACACCCATTTGGATCAAACCATCTACGCCAGTATGACAAATAGCAACACCCATTCGCTGAGCTTTAGCTAGTCCATCCGACTCAGGATCTATACCAACAAAAACAGACATTTCTAATGTCTCAGAAAGTCTTATTATTTTGATCATAAGATCTGTGCCGATATTGCCACTGCCTATTATTGCAACCTTCGTTTTCATTTATTATTTATTATTGACTTTTTTCGAACTTAGTCATATTTGAAATTAAATTAAGTAGGAAAGCAATCTCAATTAAGTGAATGAGATAGATACGCTGCCTAGCCCTTCAAATTCAGCATCAACATGATCACCAGCATTTACCACAACCATTGGTCCTAACGATCCTGATAATATCAATTCTCCAGCTTGTAGTGGTTGACCTACGGATTGCATTTTGCGTGCTAACCAAAGAACAGCATTAAGTGGAGAACCAAGACAATCTTTGCCACTTCCAGAAGATTTCAATTCACCATTGATTGTCATATTCATTTTGCAATTTACTATGTCGATGTCGTCTAACATTTTAGGTGTGTGACCTAATACATAGTGACTCGCAGATGCATTATCCGCTACAGTATCTGCAATGCGTATATTCCAGTTATCGATACGGCTACCTACGATCTCTAAAGATGGAAGTACATAGTCAATGGAATTGATAATATCGACAATCGTAAGCTTATCATTGTCTAAGCTTCCACCTAAGACAAATGCTAATTCACCTTCTATTTTAGGTTGCATCACTTCAGATATCGGTAATGATAAACCATTCAATACTTCCATATCATCGAATAATATACCGAAGTCAGGAGTAGAGATACCGAATTGCTCTTGTACCTTGATAGAGGTAAGGCCGATTTTCTTCCCTACAATTCGTGCGCCATCTACTAACTTATGGTTAGTATTGACTTGTTGAATGGCATATGCCAATTCTTCATTATGTTCACCTATGTCATCTCTGAGAGGTGAGATAGGTGTTTTAGTTGCTTGTGCTTGTCTAAGTTTTGCTGCGTAGTCTTTTGCTTTCATTGGTTATAGAGTTAAATATATTTTGCGTAACCAAATGTACGATAGCCAATTGGGATATCTTGGATTAGCAGGAAGGAATACATTCAGAAAAATAAGGTACTAGCTTTTGGATAGAAAGAAGCTCTCTTCAGATTCAATATTTAGCATCAGTCTGCTTAGAGATTGCCCAATGAATGAAATAAGTGAGCAATTATTATTTATTAATTACGAACGAAAGCATATAACTATGCAATTTTTAGAACTTAATAATTAAAGCGATTTATTTTTTTAATTTCTAAAAATTGTAAGTAGAACCACTGCTAAATCTATTATTTTGAGTTGGTTCAATTATTTGTCTGATTTTGGAGATAATCTTGTTTTGATTGAATGGCAACCGTTAGTGACGGTGACTACCGCCATATTTGATCAACTAACATCAGTGCAAGTATTTATTAACTTATCGTCTTAGTTAATTGCTAAAGAATGTCGTTCAAGGATATTTTTTCAGTATTGATTTTATTAGGAAATAATCTAAATACTAGTATTCCTTGCCTTGATTGGCATTCAAGCATAGTATTCCTCTATATTTTTTAAATTTGCAGCACTTGTTAACAATTAAAAAAATACAATGGCATTTGACATAGATATGATCAAGGCTCATTATGAGACTTTAGGCGAGAAACTCCTCGTAGCAAAAGAGAAGTTAAATAGACCACTTACATTATCAGAAAAGATATTGTACTCTCACCTTCATGCCGAAAGTCCACTCAAGGATTATGGTAGAGGTAAGGATTACGTTTTCTTCGCTCCTGATAGAGTTGCGATGCAGGATGCTACGGCTCAGATGGCATTATTGCAATTTATGATGGCAGGTAAGGACAAAGTAGCAGTACCATCCACAGTACACTGTGATCACTTGATTCAAGCTAAGATAGGTGCAGATGCAGACCTTCAAAATGCAATCAATACAAGTAACGAAGTTTTCAATTTTTTAGAGTCGGTGTCCGACAAGTATGGTATCGGTTTTTGGAAACCAGGTGCAGGTATTATTCACCAAGTAGTATTAGAAAATTACGCATTCCCTGGTGGAATGATGATAGGTACTGACAGTCATACTGTAAATGCAGGTGGTCTAGGTATGGTAGCAATCGGTGTAGGAGGAGCTGATGCAGTAGATGTTATGACAGGAATGCCATGGGAACTAAAGAATCCAAAACTGATAGGTGTCAAACTAATCGGAAAACTTTCTGGATGGTCTTCTCCTAAAGATGTAATACTCAAAGTTGCGGAAATTCTTACTGTTAAAGGTGGAACCGGTGCAATAGTAGAATATTTTGGTGAGGGAGCGATTAATTTAAGTTGTACCGGTAAAGGTACGATCTGTAATATGGGAGCGGAGATAGGAGCCACGACTTCTACATTTGGTTATGACGATAGTATGGATAGATACCTAAGAGCTACTGATAGAGCTGATATTGCAGATGCTGCTAACGATGTAAGAGAGCACTTAACCGCTGATGCTGAATGTTATGCTGATCCAGAAAAATACTTCGACCAAGTAATCGAAATCGATCTTTCTACACTTAAGCCATTAATCAATGGACCTTTCACACCAGATTTATCAACCCCAGCGGGTAATGAGATGACGGATAAAGCTACATCTAACGGATGGCCTCTTGATATTGAGTGGGGACTAATTGGTTCATGTACTAACTCTTCTTACGAAGATCTGTCAAGAGCGGCATCTATAGCTAAGCAGGCCGTGGACAAAGGACTGACGACTAAAGCTGAATTTGGTATCAATCCAGGATCTGAACAAGTAAGATATACTACAGAAAGAGACGGTATACTTCAGATATTTGAAGATCTCAATGCAAAGATATTTACCAATGCATGTGGACCATGTATCGGTCAATGGGCGAGGTATAATGATCCTATGAATGCACCCAAGAATAGTATAATACACTCTTTCAACAGAAATTTTTCTAAGAGAGCGGACGGAAATCCGAATACTCACGCATTCGTAGCGTCACCAGAAATGGTAGCAGCAGTAGCGATAGCGGGTAGATTAGATTTCAATCCAGAAACTGATACCTTGACTAATGATCAAGGGGAGCAAGTGAAATTTGACGAGCCTACAGGATTCGAATTACCACCCAATGGATTCGCTGTAGAAGATAGAGGATTCAATGCACCTGCAGAGGATGGCAGTGGAATCAATGTAGTAATAGAGCCTACATCTGATAGATTACAAGTACTTACTCCATTTACGCCTATCACAAAAGATGATATGACTGATATGAGAGTATTAATCAAGGTAAAAGGTAAATGTACTACAGATCACATCTCTATGGCTGGACCATGGTTGACATATAGAGGTCACCTACAGAATATCTCGGAGAACTGCTATACAGGAGCGATAAACTACTTTAACGATAAAGCAAACTCAGTACTTAACTATATTACGAACGATTATGTAGCTGTACCTGATTCAGCCAAGGTATACCAATTTAAGGGGATAGGTACTGTAGTTTTCGGTGAGGAGAACCTAGGAGAAGGATCATCTCGAGAGCATGCAGCGATGGAGCCAAGATTCTTAGGAGTCAATGCTGTTATTGTCAAGTCGTTCGCACGTATCCATGAGACTAACCTTAAGAAGCAAGGAATGTTAGCATTGACATTCATAGATAAAGCTGACTATGATTTAGTGAGACAAGATGATATCGTAACTATTAAAGATTTCGATCAGATGGCACCAGATACTCCACTTACTATTAAGCTCGATCATCACGATGGTACTAAAGATGAATTCAAAGTTGCACATACATACAATCAAGCTCAGATTGAATGGGTAAGATCAGGTAGTGCTTTAAATAAAATTAGAGAAGAACAAGGTATAAACTAAATTCTGATTTATAGAGATTTTAGGCCTCTGGAGATTTTCTTCAGAGGCTTTTTGTTTCTTGGTGTATCTTCATTTAGTAGGGTCTTGCTCGAGCCACGTAGTACTTGTATACCTTCGAAGAGATACAAGGAATTCATTGCTGGAGCGTTCGATAATTTTACTTGTAATTACCTATTACTAAATTTACAAATACATTTTCACTACTCTACTTTGTTTAGTTTTAAAGTCAAATGACAACCAAATTCGTCTTATGCTAATCAATAATTATACTATGTAAATCCAAAATACAGGATGGTAATTATGCATTGTATTAGCACTTCTTGTTTACCCTATTGTTTAAGTTCACTCCCAAACAAAAGTAATCCAACGTGATCACTTACGCTGGGTTGTTAATATTCTTTATTGGATTAATAGTAATACAATAAGTTAAGCTACTATCTCATTTTAGGTCTTCTTCTCTTACCACCTGGCATCATTTGCTTTCCTTTACTTCCGCTCCTTCCCATCATCCCTTGAGCGCCTTTGGTAGCTCCAGCTTGCTTCATTTGTTTGCCAAACATATCTACTTGCTCCTTGAGTTGTGAATCTGTGATGTTAAGCTTGCTAGCTTCCCTATAGTAGTTTTTAGCGGTGGTCCACTTCTGCTTATTAGCATTGAGCCCAGCAAGTTGTAGCAGTACCATTCCTCTTTCATTATCAGAAGGTAGTTTTAATCCATTCGCTTGTTGGAATAGCGTTTCAGCTTCTTCATGCTTATTGGCTTGCATAGCTATAGATCCTTTGATGATATAGTAAAAGGCTCTGTTTGTTACATATAATAACTTAGGACTGAGTGTAAGCCCAAGTCTCTTCTCCGCCGCCTCAAAATCTGAAGTTTGGACTAGCTGTGCTGCTGACTGTACAGTACCCAGTAAGACATAAGTAGCTAAGAGTATCAATCCAATAAGTATCAAAATCCAACTATAACCTAGGCCATAGACTAATGCTAAGCTGATGCCCCCCAATAGAAATATGGCGATCAACGCAAACTTTATATATATATTAATAGAAAACATAATGTCAATTTAGTGTATATGCAAATGTAAGAAAATCAAGGTTTATAAAGCGGCTTTCTGCGAAAACGCTTGGACTAAAGTTGTAATGTGACTTTGTTGAAAAATACAAGTCTTAAGATTGAATATTCATTTGTTCGTAGAGATTTTGTAAGTTACTTTGCCTACTAGAGCATTCAAGAACTGACCATCATCCCATTTCCTCGCACCTGTAAATATTGTCCATCTGGAAATGCATCTTTAAAAACATCCTTAAAATAATTTCTTGCCTTATCTTCGTAGCTAAATCTATCCGCTAGGTGGTTAAATACAACTAGGCCACTATCCGTAAGGCTATCTTTTACGAGATGGAGAAAATCTGAGGTAAGGAAGACATCAGGAATCTGATCATCCACAAATATATCGATGCAAATCAGATCGAATGTCTGTGTACATTGATGTATGTAGTTGATAGCATCTGCTTCGATTAGCATGACTTCGGACTTGAGATCAGATAATACATATTTACTTGCCAAGTAGATTACCTCTTCATCGATTTCTACGCCGGTATAACAATATTCTTTGCCAAATTTTTCTTCCAACATATATGGAATACTACCTAATCCAAATCCTAGAATGAGCACATCTTCTATAGAATCATTAAGTTTTATTTGCTCAAAAATATTGTAGAAGTTTTCGTACTTGTCGGCATAGCTATAAATTGCATTTGCGGTAGAGAGTTGTAATCTTCCTTTGTTGAGTGAGACATGGAGATATTCGTTATGCTCAGAACTACTGCTCTCAAGATGTACCTCCATGAGATAGCTCAGCAAGTATTTCCATTTAGGTGTTTTCATTACGAAGATCTGCGATGTGCGGTATGCAAGTGTATATATCTTAATATCTTTTCATCTTCTTGACTTAACACTAAACTTCTTCGGCCCATGACTGCATGTGCAACTTTTATAGCCTTATCGATATTGTAGGTTTTAAATCCTTGAGGTCCACCCCAAGAGTAGCTTGGTATAAAATTGCGAGGAAATCCTGCACCAAATATATTAGCGGATACACCTACTACAGTACCTGTGTTGAACATAGTATTGATTCCACACTTAGAGTGGTCACCCATAATTAGACCACAAAATTGAAGTCCTGTAGATTCAAACCGATTACTTAAATAAGACCAGATACGGACTTCTGTGTAATTATTTTTTAGATTACTAGAGTTAGTATCTGCACCTAGATTACACCATTCTCCTATAACAGCATTCCCTAAGAATCCGTCATGGCCTTTGTTAGAATATCCGAGAAATACTACGTTATTCACTTCTCCACCGACTTTAGTATATGGTCCGAGCGTAGTAGCTCCATATACTTTTGCACCTAGTTTGAGTGCAGAGTGTTCGCACATGGCGAGTCCACCTCGTACATTAGACCCTTCCATGATTTCAGCATTCTTGCCGACATATATAGATCCTTTAGTAGTATTGAGAGAAGAACAAAATATCTCAGCACCTTCTTCTATAAATAGTTTACTCGCATCTCCTATAAGCACATTAGATTTATGTAGATCTTGCGATTTTCTTCCTTTGGTAATCAACGCAAAGTCTTGCTCTATCTCTTCACCATTGAGATTAAATACATCTTGAGGTCTAAGGATTCTTTTGACTACTACTTCTTCTTCCAAGATATCCATGCCTTTGATCTCATCGATATTATCATCTTCGATCAATTGATCAAACTGTTTTCTATATAAACGAGCTGCGATTAGCTCATCCTTCATAAGGATGGCTTCATTTGGTTCAAGGCTATTGATAAGACTCTTTAGTTTAGCTGTTGGTAGTATAGTACTATTGATGATGATATTGTCATCATCAATATGGATGGCATATTTCTCAGATAGAAAATCTTGGGTGATATATGAGCATCTGGCATCAAGAACCTTCTCCCATTTCTCTCTGATAGTTAGTATTCCTACTCTGATTTCACATACTGGTCTTGTAAAGCTTAGTGGAAGTAAGCCGTTCCAGTTATCATCATCAAACAAGATTACGTTACGCATGTTTTTAAAGTCTAGTTTTTTATTGAGGCGATATAAATTGGGGAGGTCACCGGTTATTAAAAAAAAAGCCCTTCATATTTTGAAGGGCTTTTTTTATGTGTTATCTGATTCATCTTCCAAACCAGGCTTTTCCATTTTCTTGGCATACTTAGCGAATCTTGTGTTGAACTTATCAATACGCCCTGCTGTATCAACAAATTTCATCTTACCAGTGAAGAACGGGTGAGACATTGATGAAATTTCCACTTTTACTAGTGGGTATTCATTTCCATCTTCCCAGGTTACATTTTCGTTAGAAGCGGCACATGATTTAGTTAAAAATGACTCATCACATGATATGTCTTTGAAGACTACTGTTCTGTAAGCTTCTGGGTGTATTCCTTTTTTCATTATAATATTGTTTAGTTACCATGGTTTTGAATTACTTCAAACACAGCCATAGTGTTTTTTACAAATAGTGCGCAAAGATAAATTATAATGCTCATATATGAAAGTCTTATCAGTAATTTTTACTTCTAATTGGTTGGCCCTGTTATATTTAGTATCAATTATAGTTGTATACTATTTCTTAATATATATACAAGATTGATTAGATGTAAGTTACTAGACCTAATTCTACTTTTCTGGGAACAATCACTCAAAAAATGCATCCTCAAAATGTACCAATTCTACGAATTCACCTTCATTTAGTATCATGGATATCACATCAAATCTAATTTCCCACTCATGACCAATATTTTCCATATACTGAGAAGCAGCATCCATGATCAATCCTTGCTTATAGTATGTTACACTAGCTTCTGGTCTCTTAAATGTATCATATCCAAGGCTTTTGACTTCAACAAACACCAATATTTCACCATCCATACCGATCAAATCCACTTCAGCTGTGCTAAATCGCCAGTTGCGATCGAGTATTTTATATCCCTTACGTAATAGATAGTCTGTGGCTAAATTTTCTGCCATCGCTCCTATTTTATTATGTCTTGCCATTTCTTTAGTTTCAAGAATACGATTAGTAAAACTCTGTAATCTCGTTTTTCTGTATATTTTTGTAAATAGCTACTTGTGTAATATATTCCCATTCATTTAGGCTAACAACTACTTAAATAGATAAATAATTCGGTAAAGATATGATGGACCAATTAATAGAGAGATTTCCAGCTCAACTAGTCGAGGCAATGGAAATCGGTGAGAACGCAACTATACTGCCTTATGATCAGGAGATCAACTTAGTCTATGTCGCTGGTTTAGGAGGGTCTGGTATTGGAGGAGATTTCGTAGCGGAATTAATCAAAGATCAGTGTAAGGTTCCATATCTTGTAGGTAAGAGCTATCAAGTTCCTGCATATCTAAATGAAAATACATTAGCTATAATATCGTCGTACTCTGGAAATACGGAGGAAACATTAGAGGCTCTAAAAGGAATAGAGGCATCTGGAGCCAAAGTAGTAATCGTATCTGGAGGTGGTAAGTTGATTGCTATTGCCAAAGAGAAAGGTTACGATCATATTATTGTTCCTGGAGACTGGCCAAGCCCTAGAGCTTGCTTAGGGTTCTCATTTGTACAGCAATTGTATATCATGAATAAACTGGGCTTCATCAATGATAGATTTAAAAAAGAGCTGAAAGCATCTATTGATTTAATGAAGTTTGACATGGACTCCATTAAGGGGGAAGCTCGTAAGATTGCGAAACATATGTTTGGGACTATTCCAATTCTATATACCACAGATCGTATGGAGTCAGTAGCAGTAAGACTGCGTCAGCAAATTAACGAAAATGCTAAGATGCTCTGTTGGCATAATGTCATTCCAGAGATGAATCATAATGAATTAGTTGGTTGGAAAGATCACAATAAGAGATTGTCGGTACTTTTTCTTAGGAATAAAGATGACTATACGCGTAATTCCATACGTATGGATATCAATAGTAAGATTATTGGTAATCTTTGCGATATAGTGGTTGAGACATACTCGAAAGGGCAAAGCTTGATAGAAAAAAATATGTATTTCGTGCACCTCGGAGACTGGATCAGCTGGTTTCTATCAGATATGAGAGGTGTAGATAGTATCGAAGTAGATGTCATAGATTACCTCAAAGGTGAATTGGACCAAGTCAATTAGGAGCAATAAAAAATAGGATTAGATTTCTTGTTTACGAGTTTTCGATGGAAACCACTACGTAGGTTTCTATAACCTTGGATATCACTGTATTTACTAGGTCGAAGGTAATAATACTCTATAAATAACTAACTTTGCATTTCTTACAGAAGCTTAGTTTATTGAATCATTCAATACTGAAATCTGAAACGACTAAAAGTCCATATCAATGCTACACTTAGGAAAATTCAATACGCTTGAAATCGAAAGAGAATCTCCACACGGACTCTACCTTACGGATGAAATCGGTAATGAAGTCTTACTTCCTAACAAGTTTGTCACAGAAGAGATGGAATTTGGTGAAGACATCGAAGTTTTTCTCTACAAAGATAGTGAAGGAAGGAATGTAGCGACTACAGAACAAGTTAAGCTGCAGGTAGGAGAGATCGCATTATTAGAGGTGTTTGATGTAAATGAGATAGGCGCATTTATGGAGTGGGGCGTAGAGAAGCATCTATTGATACCATTTCGAAATCAAGGAAGAAGACTCAGCCCAGGTGATGAGACACTAGTATATATGTATCTTGATGAAGAGACTCACAGACTAGTAGGTACTACTAAACTCATGAAGTATTTGGACGGGAACTCTAGCAAACTTAAAGTAGGAGCAGGAGTAGAATTAATGATGTGGCATGCAACTTCTCTAGGATATACAGCGATCATAGATGGAAGCATGGTAGGGTTAGTCTACCAAGATGATATCTACGAAGAGATATGGCCAGGAGACATCAAACATGGATTTATCAAGAGAGTAAGAGAGGATGGAAAGATAGATTTATCACTACGACCATTTGGATATAATAAGGTAACTGATGAATCTCAGAAGATACTGGACTATCTAGAGAAGCATGGGGGTACAATGGTATTTACAGATAAGAGTAATCCTGAAAGAATATCTCGTACATTTCGTATGAGTAAAAAAGTATTTAAAAAAGCACTCGGACTTCTCTATAAGCAAAAACTTGTGGTGTTGGACAAAGGTAGCACAAGACTAGCTAGTTTAGAAGCACCAAAGAAAGCTAAAGAAGCACCAAGGAAAAGTTTAGAGGCACCAAAGAAAGCTAAAGAAGCACCAGAGAAAAATTGGGAGGCGCCAAAGAAAAGTGTAGAAGCACCAAAGAAGGCTAAAGAAGAGATAGAGAAAAACTGGGAAGCGCCAAAGAAAACCATAGAGGGACCAATTGAACTTATAGATGCACCGAAGAAAAACGAAAGACCTATTTGGCCGGAAGATTAATTTTAGTCAACAAGTTTCAGTTTTTATAGTGTGATTAATGCTGTTTATAGCTGCTATTATATTTCGTTTCATAAGTAATAATTAAAGTGAAATTTAACAAGTATCCATTATCAAAAGAGATCAAGGACAACATCGAAAGGTTGGGCTGGCGGAAGCCTACCGATATTCAATATCGATGCATCTCTGTAGTAATGAGAGGTGATGATGTATTGGCAATAGCTCAGACTGGTACGGGTAAGACAGCAGCATTTGCGATTCCTATTATACATAATCTTCAGATGGCTAAGATTCCCGGAAGGAAGGATGGAATCAGATGCCTAGTCATGGTCCCTACTAGAGAGTTGGCGATACAATTAGCGGAAGTATTTGAGATATTGGCTAAGAAGACCAAAATAAAAGTATTTGCTCTTTACGGAGGTGTAGAGCAGGATAAGCAAATCAAGAAATTACAAGATGGTGTGGATATATTGATATCTACTCCAGGGCGTATGTTTGATCTTATCAGCCAAGGCCATCTTCGCACTAATAGGATACATACACTCGTACTTGATGAAGCTGATCATATGTTGGATCTTGGATTTATCAAAGACATCACTGACATGATGCGCCACATACCTAAGAAGCGTCAAACATTATTTTTCTCAGCTACGATCAATCCTATTATCAAAAAACTAGCGTATTCGATAGTTAATAATCCAATAAAAATTGAGATATCTCCTAAAGATCCAGTCGCTAAGAAAGTAGATCATTACGTGATGTATGTGGAGATGAATGATAAACGATTCTTCTTGGAGCGTTTAGTAAGAGAAGAGGATAAGGCTAAAATTTTAGTTTTTGTAAGGACGAAGGTAAGAGCTGAAAGAGTGAAAAAAGCGATGGATAGGGTAGGTGTAGAATCTATTACAATGCATGGCGATAAGGCACAATCGGATCGACTCAATGTTATGGAGGCTTTTAAGACCGGTAAAGTCAAACTGCTTATCGCTACTGATGTAAGTGCAAGAGGTATCGATATACCTAATGTAGACTTTGTGGTCAATTACGACCTACCCGACTATACAG
>Ga0228655_1000042_pt1 | contig 61283 bp, 62 predicted proteins | sample 67DmetaG_FD_182742 | JGI IMG/M metagenome (GOLD analysis project Ga0228655, IMG submission 182742) | Seawater microbial communities from Monterey Bay, California, United States - 67D | ecosystem: Environmental > Aquatic > Marine > Coastal | place: USA: California | collected 2016-11-15
CAACAATATCATACAATTCATCATCATTAGCAGTACTTGAAAGATATCCCATATCAGCAATAGATTTTACTCCTAGGTATTTTAAAGCTGGTTGGTAATTTTTATTAATATCCGCTACTGTCATTCCATCAAGATCAATATTACCTGTCATATCTTTGAGGGAGTCATAAGGACCGCCTTCAACCCATGATGGTAATTCAGCTTCATTAAGTGATTCATTTACAAATTCTGCAAACTTTTTTATATTACTCATATCTTTAGTTCTTGTTTTTATTATGATCCCATAGTAGATTGTAAAGCTCCGACCATTGCGCCGTAATCTTCACCATACTTCTTAATTAATCCATCAGCAGTTTCAGTTGCTTTAGTTTCATCAAAATCATCTCCGAATGCATCTTTTAGAATTGCCATTGCATATTCTTTAAATTCATCAGCAGAAGTAATATCCTTTTCATTAATCTTAGCTTCTCCAACTAATGCAGCACCTTTTGCTTCAGGTTGAGCTTTTACTTTACCCATATCCATTATATCACCAGCAATACCTGCGGCAGATTCAGAACCGTCTCCCATTTTTGCAGGAACTTCAGTAGCATCCTTAAGATCATCAGCTTCACCTTTTACTTCAGTTGTAATCTTTTGGTCTTTAGTAACTAATTCTTCGCCTTTTGATTCAGGTTGTACTTTTACTTTACCCATATCCATTATATCACCAGCAATACCAGCAGCAGTTTCAGAACCGTCGCCTTTTTCTGCAGGAATAGCAAGGCCATCATCACCAGCTTCTTCATCAGCAATTTCATCACCGGTAACTTTAGTAATTACTTCACCTACCGCTTCTTCTACCGCTTCTTCTTCAGCCTCTATTTCTTCTTCTTCTTCTACTTCTTCTTCATCATACGATTCAGTTACAAAATTTGAAAAAGACATAATTCTTGATTCATCTTTCTTTTCTTCTTCTTCATCATATTCAGCATCTTTCTTTAATGCATCAATTTCGGAGTCATCAGATTTTACAGCTCCTTTATAATGGTCAGCCTTTTCTTTGTCATCTTCAGAATCAACTTTCTTATCACCTTTGTCTTCTAACTCATCTCCTTCTTTTTCATCTTCCATTCCTTTATCTTCATCATCCTCAGAAATAGCATCGGCAGATGCAGCAACAACAGAATAGTCTTCTTTCTCTTCATCATCATCGTGATATTTGACATTCTTATTTATTGTAACTTCTTTTTCTTTAATGAAATCTTCGAAAGCCATAATTCTTTTTGTAGCAGCCGGAGTTTCCTCTTCTTCAGCAGCAACCTCAACACCTTCCTCATCTTCAACTTCATCAGCTTCAGCAGGAACCTCAGCGGTAATTTCAGGATCATCAGATACCTTATCACCTGCCTTATCTTCTACATCTTTAGGTTCGCCTTTAGCTAATACTTCATCTTCAATATCTTTTGCAGAGTCTTCTTCAACTTCATCAGTTTCAGCAACTTCACCATCGGTACCAACTTTATCTTCATCTTTATCTTCTTCAGATTCTAATGATTTAGGTTCACCTTTCTTTTTAACTTCATCAGCTATATCTTCGGCTCTATCTTCTTCAAGTTCATCCTCAGAAATATCGTCCTTTGGTGAAACATCTTTTAATAAACCTTCTAATTTAGTTAAAAGATTTTTTTCTTTCTTTAATTCTTCGACACTTTCGTAACCCATCTTTTTAACTAGATCCATTACAGCATCATGATTTGGGTCAGCCGATTCATTAATTGAATCATCAGCTTTAGCCATCAGTGAAAACTTTTTAATTGGTTTCATTATAATTATCTTTTTTTGATTCTTTTTTTATATATCCATCTCTCATGAGAAAGATATTCTATATTAATACCTTACATTTTGTACCTCAAAAGGAAACTTTTCTTCCTTGTATATTTTTCTTCTTTCCATACCGTGTCTATAGATATAATTTACCCAGTCATGATCATCTACTTTATATCTAAAATCGTCAATGAAGTCATATATTTTTACAACATCTTTGGCTTCATGTTTTCTTAAACCTCTACCTATTGACTGTCTGATAATTACTTCTGATTTAAATGATTCAGTAAAGAAAATGTTATGAATGTTTTTAATTGAAATACCTGTTGAGAATGTTCCGTATGATGCTACAATAATAACATCATCATTCTTTTCCATTCTCTTTTTAAACTCTTCTCTAAAATCAGACTTAACAGAACCGTCAACATAATAGACTTTTTTATCTGTTATTGTTCTAAGCTTTTGATATAGTTTTTCACCGTATGCTATTTTATGAAATAAGACTAATGAGTTGGATGTTGATTTTTTAATTACCTGACAAACGAAGTCTAGTCTCTTTTCACTTTCGTTAATAAAGTTTTGTTCTAAACTAAATAGCTTTTGTCTATCATACGGATTTTTAGACAGAGATGAGAATGCTTCTTTTTGTGCATCGGTTGCATATTCCATGTGGATCTGTAAAACTTTACATTTTGCAATATGACCTTCTTCCTGTAAATGAGCAGCCTTTACTTGAGTTACTAGTGGGCCCATTGCCGACATTAAACTAAGTCTATTTACAGTTCCTCTTTTAGGTATAGTACCACTTAAACCAAATCTATAATCACAGTGCCAACATTTATCCATTATCTTTTGGATTGAATTTGCTTTTGCTTTATGAGTTTCATCTACAAATACTGCATCAAATTGGCTAAAGTATTCCTCGTCTTTTTTAGTTAATGATTGATAAGTACCTATAACTATATTAGAACTCTTTCTTAGTTTAACTCCTGCATAAATTTGTTGAATCTTAATAGGTACTCTGCCTTTATTATATTCTTCAAAATCTCCACTCGCCTGAACTACTAAACTTACATTAGGCACGATCATTAAGATTTTCTTTTTGCCTAATTGTTCCATCATATAAGCAACCACCATAAATGAAATTAAAGTTTTACCTGCAGACGTTGCCAATTCAGCTAAACACCTTCTATATTTTAAAATTTTAATTGCAGCATCAATCTGATAATCTCTAGGTTTAATTTCAGACTTTGCAAAAAATTCATCTACCCAACCTCTAAACATATCTTCATCTATCGAAGTATCAAAAATATCAGTTATGCCATTTAGTGTAAATTGATAATCATATTGTTTACAGATGTCTATAACTTCTTTCCATAACCCTGCCGGAATTTTATTTCTTTTAATAAACGAAATATTACCATCCCATACCTTTTTCTTTACTAAAGGGTGGAACCGCCAACCTTCTATTTTCTTAGTAAGACTAGATTTTAACTGTTCATATTCCAATTCGGTACATGAATCAATTACTAAAAACTTTTTATTTTCAGACAGAGATAGTTCCATTAAAATTCCTTATCATCTAAGTTTATTCTGTTTCTTATTGCAAATGCCATGTTATCTAAAGTCTTAATACATTCATAGTAATAATCTATATGTGATTGTAACATGTCAATCTGAGTTTTTAAAGAAGACAGATCGGCTTTTATAAATTGATGCTTTTCGCCATTAGTTAGTTTAACATCATAGTTAACTGAATACTCTCGATATTGGTTCTTATAATACCTGTCCCAAGTAGCATTCCTTTTATATATGGTGGTCTTAAAATCAGTTACTTTGTCTAATAAGATTTGCCGGTATGAAAGCATTCTTACTTGGCACTCTGCTAATTCATTCATGTTTTTTAGCTTAGAAACAAGATCTTTGATTTTTGCTTTCCAATCATTCCTATCAGAACCTAATCTAAGTTCTAATTGTTCATTAGCCTCTTTTATTTGTGTATCATCAAATGCCATTAAAATATTCCTTTATCGTTATTAATCTTTTTGTACTGCTTAATCTTTGGCTGAAACCTTTTCTTAGGTTGCGGTAATGTAAAGGTTGTTTTTACATCATCAGTTTTAATCTTTTTAAATTTAGTAAATAATTTAAGCTTCTTTTTAGAGATTGCTAAATCATTATAAAAATCATCAAATTGTTCAGTCACAAAATTGTTGTAATTTTTTATCATATAAATATAAGATCTAAATGATTGTTTGTAAAATATTTATCCAACTCATGCAAGCACCCTGTTCTATGTTTAAATTCATACTTAACTAAGTCATTTAAATCCTTTACCTTTTTTGAAGGAATATTAAAATCCTTTAAAAACTTTTGCCACATAAAAACAGTATTACCTCTTTTTAGTTTTTGGATCATTTTTGATTTACCTTCAATATCATTATCAAAGAAATATCTAACGGTAGGTATATCATCAAAATCCAATATTTGTTTTTTAACACCAGTAAGACCAATGGTATTTGACATAAAGAATGAATCAATAGGACCTTCAAATACCGTGAACTGTCTACTCAAATCTGTTGTTAGTATACCGAAGATCATTGATATTTTGTTTAAAGAATCTAGTTCTTCTTCAGTTATATTTAAAGGTTTTTTAAGCCTGTCATATATTCTTTCTATATTCCATGTTTTATATTTAGGACCGCTATTATCATCTAATGCTCTAACTTGAAAACCTATAATGTTTCCTTTGGAATTAAGATTAAATACATATAGTTCTTTTCTTCTTGGGTCATAACCGAATCTTTCAGTTTTATGATGAAGTAATCTACTTTTTAAATAAGGGTATGCTCGGTATGTTAAACTATTTATAGGATACACATTAAAGCCTAAAGCAACCTCATCAAATGTTAATGCTAATTTATTAGCCATTTCAAATAAATGAAATTCTAAACTTTCTCCTAAAGAAAAGTTTTTTCTATTTTCTTTAATAAAATTAATTACATCTATACGATCTTCACCTTCAAAGTTTACATTATGATCTTTAAGAAAAACATCTAAACTTTCATGAGCAGAGCAGTTATAACAATGAAACTGTAAATTGCTCCAGTATAAATTTCCTCTTTTCTTTCTAGGACTATCTGTTGAATCTCCACAATATGGACATGCAAAATTTAATCTTTCTTTACTTTCTAATAATCTTCTTTTTTCTGGATGAGAATGGTTAGTATGAAGAACTCGGACCACCTTATCGATGATCCGAGCTTTCATTTCAGAAGATATTATTACTTCTGTTGCCATACTATTAAAGATCTAAACCATTAATGAAATCATCGAAATCATCTCCTTTAGAAGAATCTTCAGTTTTAGTTGCAGTTGGTGCAGCAGATCCTGCAGCTTCATTTACCGCCGATACAGCGGCTGCTACTTTTACTGGTTCTGGTGCGTCTTGCTTTTTAGTAACAGTTTCAATAGAAGATCCTGGGTTACTAAATTGAGAAAGTACACCCATTACTTTATTTCGCTGTTCATCATTCCAAGGACGGTAATCAAAGTTTGCTAACTCTGGTGCATCCTTAATAAAATCAAGAATTGCAGTTCTACCTGCGTCATCAGAAGTTACTGCTTCTTCGTTAATCGTCATAGCGGATTTACTTCCTTGAAATTTACAAGAATCATAGTTAGGATAACCACCTTTCTTAGAAATTACTAATTCAAAATTCTTTCCTTCAAACGGATCGAATACTTGAGTAGGTTCATCAAATTGTGGATTTAATTCCTCATCAATTTTGGTTTTAATCTTATAACCAAATTTCATGATTTTAACTTGTCCTTCTAAATCTCTGTTCTGTGGATCTTTTACGATTTGCACTAATGCATAAAATACTTCTCTACGCTTCAGTCCTTCTGACATCTTTTTATCTACAGCAGATTCAGAATTTCTAAGTTTAAAGAACATGTCTTGTACTGCACATTTCTCTCCAACTGTTGAAGGTGAATCTACGTAGAAGCCGTTGCCATCTCTATCTTCTAACCAATAGACATATTTACGAACGAAAGGTTTACGTGGGTTTTTTACATTAGGAAGAAACCTAATTAGTGAACGGTAAGTACCGTCAGTTCCCTGGTCGGGTTTTGGTGTGTACAGATCGCTACTTGGTGCGGGTCTGTCTCCAGTGTCAAGGTCCTTGACGCTTACACTGAAAATGTCGAATTCATTTGCCATTTTAATTGCCTTTTTATTTTTACTTTGTTATTAATTGTGGATATAACGCAGCTCTGCCTATTTTTAATTTGCCCGGGTATTGCCAATATACTTTGCCTTGTTATATGCCTGTTTATAAGTCGCTGAATAATATCAGTTCCTTTGTTTATTATATATTCATATCTCTATTTAGTTTCAGTCTAAATAGAACTTTTTTATTGTATAATAGCGGTTACATCATTTTCTCTGATGCTGAATATGGTATTGCCATCATATTTAAACTCTGTGCCTGCTAAGTCGTGGAATAGTACTCGTGATCCTACTTTATAATCCGGATCTTCTATGTCACCGCCTACAGAAATGATAGTACCTGAATATGGTGGTGCATACTGACCTTCTGTTTTTGGGACATATATGTTACCGATTTTTTCTGGTAATTCATCTTTTTTAATAAATATTCTATTTTTTATCGCTTTTATCATAATATTCTGAAACTAAGTTCTGGTTTCTATATATAAAATATACTAAATTAAAGAAAGAGAAGTATGTAATTACTAGTCATTAAAGTATTTAGTGGTATTCTATGTATTAAGTTTTTAATGACCACCCTTTTTCTTTATTTGCATTTAATATAAAGTACGCATCTACAAGGTCATCTATTGGTTTAGGGATCTTTTCTGTAAAGTCTTTACCTTGAGTCCATTTCCATAATTTAGTTTTCCTTAAATCTTTATCGTTAAAAACATCGTCTTGGAATGCTTTAACCATATAATGTTTATTTGCATTACCTTTACCTGCTAATTTCTTAACATGTGATGGCTGGTAAATTGAAATATTTTCTACACCCCAAGAATTTACAATTTCATTTCTTAAGAATGTATTATACTGAACAATGTCAATGAATGAATTCCCTTTTGATCCATACGAAAAACCTTCTAGTGCAATCTTATGGTTTTCTGTTCCATATAATGTTATTAAAATATTTGAAATTAAGTCGGCTATGTTTTGACCATCTGTGAGTTTTTCTCTTTCCCTAAGTAAAAAGTCCTTATCCTTTACTTGTCTATAATAAGGAAACCCTAATATTGTTTTATCGTCCATTAATTCTTTATGAACCGAAAAGGACTTCGGTATCTTTCTACCTTCTTCATCCCATATTCTATTACCGTAATTAAAGAATGTAATAAATGTGTATTTGCCTTTATGGTCCTGTGTACATGTACCTGGACTATTAAGAGAAAAATCTATACCTGAGTAAATCAATTATAATGGATTAGAGTCTTTTACCTAATACTGCTCCTAATGCAGCACCGATTAATCGACTGGTTAATAAATCATACAAGGCTCCTTTTTGAATACCTAGTACTTTTGCAATAGCCTTTCCTACAGATTTACCTAAAGCAAAACCGGTAAGACCACCTAAAACAGATCCTAATATACCTTCATTAATTATTTCCTCCATAATAACCTCTAAGTCTTTTCCGTTATTATGTTCCTCCATAATTCTATCTACTGCATTATCAATTGCAGTTTCTTGCTCTTCTGTTAAATCATAAGATTCGTTTAATAGATTTTGGATATCTATAGATTCATTATGGCTTTCAGTAAGGTAATCTTTAAATGTTTTCATTGCTGTTTCTATTTGTTTATATATTAAGTAAGATTAACTACAGTTTCTAATAAGTTATAGCTAAAGTCAATATCAAATGTTTGAAATTCTATCGTGTTACTTGAGAAGTTTAAATCCAATGCACTAACACCAGTAAAAATCATATCCTTTAATTGGCATGTAACAAAAATATTGCCATTACCATCAATCATTTGTAATCCTACTCCTTCTGGTACAAACGGATTTTTTCCACTTTGTTTATAATAATAATCAAACACCTCGATAGCCATCCAATAATTGACCCAACCATCAAACGCTTGCATTGTTATAGTTAATGATTTATCAAACAATTCTTGTTTAGGTAAACTAGTTCTAAACTTTCTAGTATTTCCAGGAAAATCATTTTGTGATATTGGATCAAATGAAGGACCTGGTAAATTCATTGACTGTATTCCATAATTAAAGTAATCAATAGGTTCTTTAATCATAGAGCCTGGCATCTTATTTAAGTATGGCTTATACTTATCTGAAATTTCCTTAGGTATAAAATTTCTAGGAAATTCAAATTTAAACTGATTATTTCTTGCGCTTAATATCATCTCTTATTTATTTAAAAAATCACTGCCTTGGTTTGGGTTATAGTCCGGATCAATAAGAACCCCTTTACCAGGCTCTGGGTCATACACTGGGTTAGCAGTGGAAACAAAGTCTTCATTAAGTTTAGCGGCCTGTTTATAAAAGCTTATAGATTTTGCTTTAGAAGCCTGTGCTTTAGCATTTTTTTGTATGGCAAATATCTGAGATCTTTTTCTTTTTAATCTTTCCAATGACTGTGCAATTAACTGAGAAGTCTTTAATGCCAATTCAGATTCAGTACTTCCTAACTGTTCTGATAATAATGCTAACTCATTTGTTAATTGTAAATTAGATGCTTCTAATCCAGCTATTGTTGCAGTTTGATCTTCATCTAACGAAATCATTTCACGTAGTTCAGTTTCATAATTATCTATGATTCTTTGCTTACCTGCCATATCAGCAGCATATATTGCAGCTTGGCGATTTAATCTATCTGTCATGTTTTTTTGTACAGAATCTTGCAAACTTAAAAAGGTACCTGAATAAATTGCACTTTCGTCACTAACTCCACTTTCATTCTCCATTCTTGTAGATACATAAAAAATATTATTATCTAAAGCTAAGATCTTTTTGGAATCTTCTTTACTTATTCTAAATAACACCTGTCCTTGCGAAAGGTCAACCTCTTGTACTTGTGTCCAGTTAGGAATTCTTATTTCATCGGTTTCACCAATAAAAACTAATGTTAAAGTTCCAACATTACTTAAGTCAATTGGAGTATCTGCTAGCTCACCATCATTGCCTGTTTCATCGAATAATGTAAAAATTATATAGTCATCAAATGGGGAAATCCTAATAGTCCCATCGCCTTCAGGTAAAGGTTCTGCACCAGGATTTAAAGAAGTAAATTTTTTAAAATATTCATAACTCTCAGCAGTAACTGCAACATCAGTTTGAACTCCTAGTGGTGTTGTAGTTTCATTCGGCATGTTAGTATTTGCATTTGAAGTAGTCTTCGCGTTATTCTGTTGTGCTGCCATCGTTTTCTGTTATTGTTTGTATTTTTGCTGGTGAAATTGCAGCCTTTACATTTATTCTATCTCTAAATGAAGTTACATATTTTGTCTTTACTACCAGCTGTTCTACTATTTGATCTGACGTCTGTCCTGGATTATTACCAACACCGCCATTATTTACAATTATGTTTTTACCATCATCTTCTGCTACTTGATTATAAACATTAGCAACAGTTGGTACTACACCTAAATTTATTTTCATTAATCTTCGACCATACTTATTAACATCAAATGAAGTCAATTTAGCAATTTTCACTATTTGAGTATTATCAGCTCGGTTATAAATTCTTAACATATAATTAATAGAAAACGACGCGGCAACTGCACTGTTTAAAATAATAGGCCTAAATAAAATAGGGTTATCAAAATTCGTAGTTTGTGTAAATACTTGTGTGCTGGTTTTTATAAAGTTTGTACCTATTTGTTCACTTACATTAATTTCATGAAATACTATATTATCAGCACCACCAGAAGAAGAGTTTAATTGAGCAATAAAATTAGCAAAAGTTGAACCGGTAACCTGACCACTCAATTCAAAATAGTCTCCACCATCAGCCTCCTTAACTTCTGCGTAAAGATTATCGTATATATCTCTACTTGCAAATGTTGCTGCGTTTATCTCTTCAACATTATAATAACTATATCCGTTATCTACTATAGTTTCATATATACCGGTAGCTTTAAATGTAATTGTAGGTGTACTTAAAAATCCTTGACCTTCAGTTAACCTATACCCTAATCCGTTAGGATCTCCTGTATTAAAGGTGTTATTCATAAAGAACAATGAAGGTACTCTCCATTCTATGTAACTTGCAAATAACTTATCGTTTATTAATACTGGGTCTGGGTTAAATACTGGTGTATCATTCTTTAAAAAATTAATAGAAGAAAGATTAAGCAAAACACCATCTCTTCTCGGTATTAAAGTTTCAAATATTATACCGTCATATCCAGTGAATGTAAATCCTGATATAAAATGTATTCTTATTTTATCATATGCAATGTTTTGCTGTGGGCTAAAGGATTGTAATAAATTTACACTATCAGTTAATTCTGGATCAAAATCGTTATAAGGTACACCTACGTCGGTATCTAAATACGCGTATTGTGTTTTGTTCTCGTTAATAGGTACTGCAGATATATCTCTATAGTTCCCCATTTCTGGCGATACTGCTTCTGTATTAAAAAGAAAACTTCCACCAGTATGCCCATCCCTCATTATCTCAATAGGATAAGTACCTGTATTAAGCTCCGTTGGGTTTGATTGGCTAGTATAAATATACTCCAATAATATACCGTCTGATAGTTGTATAAATTTAGATGATTCCATTCTTTTTATTTATTTACCATTGTAAAAACTTTGGTGTATAATTTAAACCTATACCTATGTATGGGCTAATTTGATTTCCAGTTAAACCTACGCCTAATTGTAAACCTAGACCTATGGTTTTTCTGTTTTCATATTGTAAACCTTTAAATGCTTTACTCTTTTGATCAATTAATATTCCTTCGGCACTATTAAATGTAGTACCAGGATAATCGGTTAAAAGATTTACAAATAATTCTTTTGTTTTAACATCTCTTGTTAATGATGCAGTTAAAAATATATTTTGCTTTAATCCTATATTAGCATTACCGAATGATATAAGACTATCAGAAGTTTTATAAGGTATTATAGCATCAATAATTCTAGAACTTTTACCCCATTCCTTTTTATCTGAAAACGTTAAGGCTGAATTAAAATCACCAACCACGGTATTTATAATTGTATCTAATATAACTACCGGAACTTCTACTATAACTTCTTTAATTACCGTTTCTGTTTTAATAATAGTTATAGGTGGTTTTTCTTTTTCAAATTCTAACTGTCCTTCTATTTCTTCTATAGATAAATTAAGAGCTCTTATTTCAGCGGCAGCATTACCATTCTTATCAATATAATTTTCAATTGTATCTAATGATGCTTTCCAATTATTGCTAATTTTAACAGCTTCTCCTTTTGCTATATTTGTTTGTTCACATTGTCTAAATAATAAAATAAATAACACTACAATACCACCTAATAAAAACATTCTTGTATTTTTAGGATCAGTTAGTATTTGTATTATGTTTTTTATAATTATCATAATCCTTCTTCGTAGACCTGTAATAACTTATATGGTGTAACATTACTTTCTCCATATTTTTCTATTAGCTTATCCATAAACTGTTTTTCATTAACTTTCATTTTTTCAAGATCATTAAATAGATCATCTCTCTTTTCTGCTAAGCTAAGAATACTTTTTTGCATAAGATCAATAGATGTTTCAATCTGTTTGTATTTGTCAATAAATTCAGTTAATTCTTTCTTTTCTTTTTTTGTCATTTTTAAAAATTTAATATTATGTTTATAGCATTATATAAGCAAATGAGAAGTGTACATTTGAGTTGGCTAAACTTACCCAAGCAGCATTTCTTCTAAAACTAAATCTGTCACTACCAACTTGAACAACATGGCCAGTCACATCATCTAAAGTTCCTCCTTTTACTATATCACAGTGTCCTCTAACAAGATTGGCACCACCACTTGTTCCTTTAACCGGTAGATATACAATTCTTTGACCGACACCATTACCAAACTGTATATTACCATGACACGATATTGTGTTACCTATTCGTTGCCAATGTATATATGAATTATTAACGTTAATAGCAATACCACCAGCCTGTTTAGCTTTCATCCACCCAGACGCAAAAATACTTCTGGTTGAATCACAGGAAAGTACATTAGGATGATCGACTATACTGTTAATACTTCTAACTTGGAATCCTAGATCTTGGAAGTCGTCTACACTAGAATAATTTCCATGTCCATAAAACTGTAGTTTAGGTTCATTTGGGTTATTAACGACTCGCCCATCATAATCACCACCCTGATTAATCCTCATTGCTCCCCAATAACCATCTTTAGCACCAATAACTAAACCACCTTCACCAGCTCCTACTTGCACAGCTCCATTTGTTCCATTATTCATGTGCATTATTAAAGTATCATTCTCTTCAACATGCGGGTTAAAATCGTTTGCTCCTAAATGTGGGTAGAATTCTATACCGTTAGAATTGTTTCTATTATAAAAAGCTACTGCTCCAGCTGAATCCGCATCGGAATAGCAACTTTTAACCATCATTACATATCTAGATTCATTTCTTCTTTCCTCATCAGTATTACCGATGTTAATTATAGATGGCGGCTGATGAATCTTTAAAAATATTTCATCCTTTTTATAATTAGGATTCCATGATGTGCTATTCATAGTAAGAGGCGGTCCTATTGTTATCTGGGCAGCAGATCTCCTAGTAGCATTTTCCTCGCTAGTAGATGCACCATTAGGTAAGTCATAGTATGGATTATATCCAATTTGAACACCTTTACCATATTCAGTTGCGACAAGCTGATTTTGACCACCTGGTGAAAGAGTAACCCAACCAGCTTGCCCTGATGTATTTCCACCATCACCACCAAGAACAGCTGCACCACCACCATAATGTCTAGATCCAGACGTAGTTGTCTCTGAGCCATCTGAGCCTTTAAAAACTATTGGTTTATTCTGCCAGTAATTGTTGGTAGTACCACCTGCAGTAGTTGATGTCTCCTCTGGCCTGGCCCATATACCAGCCATTTCCTTTCCGGTACATTGCCCAGCAGAATTGGTCTTTGGTGCAATTTCTATCTTACCATAATTAACTGTGCTCGTAGTACCATTCCTTAGCTTCCCGCTTACGGTTCTACTACCAATCACCATTACGGTACCAGGAAGCTTTCCTTGATACCAACTACCACTACTACTTCCCTCATTTTGTTCAGCAAAGGTTAGATTAAGCTGAAATTGCGTATTAGTATTTGACCTTGTAGATCCAGTGAGTGGTGGTTGAAAGGAAAGCTCATCCCCTGGTACAAATCTCACAACCCCAGTGCTAGGTGAGTTGCCACCCGATATTTGTAATGTATTTCTATTATATGTACCAAGATCATCATAAAAAGACAAGAGACTATTACCAGTACTATCTCCACCTGAAAGATGGAGGGCTCTAATACCTCCGCCGTAAGTCGACCCTAATTTTTGTGTATCAGTCTGATTAGGATATATTGCGTCCCCAGACATTATCCAATTTTGGTTTTGTAATGTATTCTGAGCACCCCATGAGACTAGATAATTATCAGTACCGGTTGAGCCTTCCAAATTTGAGTTTACAGTATTATAAGATATCTGACCGACTGGTACAACACCCCCATTAAAACCAATTTTAGTTAAAGATTCTCCAGCTGTATATGCAACTAAACCTGTCGGTGCAGTTGAAATACTACTTAATCCATCAAATATATATGTACTTGCATCAGATTTAAATTCTATTGAAGTTCTACCATCAATTAAAATTTCATCAGCCCCTAAATAAGCAAGACCATTAAATGCATTAGTTGTAGGAGGGGTAGTCTGCCCTAATTGAAATAATCCAGATTTATTACCTAGAACATTAACACTAAATGCTGGAGGTAACGCAGCATTAACTTCATTTATTTCAATTTCATAATCCGCAATATCATATCCACCAGAACCACTACCTATTCCACCAGTTACATACTTAACACCTCTCCCAGACCTAAAATTCATACCGCGCGGTCCACTGTATAAATTAAATCCAATTGCAGATGATGTGCTGGTTGGTGTAGTTACTTTAGGTATGTTTATGTTAAGTACATCATCGGCACCTAAATAAATTTCGGCTAAGTTACCAAGATTATCTTGTTCAAAATTTTCGGGAAGAGCATCACCTCCCATAAACTTAATAGCCCTAGCAGATGTGTTTTTCTGATGTATGAGCATACTAACTCTTGATGAGTCTAAAGAAGCTGTCATATCATCAGTTAATTCATATGCAGCTGAATAACTATATCCTACTGTTGGGGTTTGTGTAGTAACACCTCCAACTAAAACCATAGCTACACCTTCGTTAGAAGCATTAGCACCAGCACCACCTGGCATACCTGAAGGGTATAATGTATTTTTGTTTGCAGGAATTACATTACCAGATCCATCATTACCGATATATAGCCAACCATCAGAGGTTCCTGGGGTTCCAGTAGGACCTGTTAAATTAACTGGTGTCGTAAACCAAGTAGTTCCATTATATTCCCATACTTGACCATCGCTCTGTAAGTAATAATCACCAGGTAAGAGTGAAGGTGATACTATAATTGTGTTAGGATTAACCGTCCCATCATACCAATCAGATCCTCTTTCCCCTCTACCACCGATTGGGCCAGGTGTACCTTGTGGGCCACTAGGACCTACTGGCCCTCCACCATTTAACAAGAGCTGATCAAAATTAAAATTTATTTTATCAACAGCTTGAGAGATAGTATCAGAGGCTATCAAATCTTGTATAGTTATTGCCATTATATTCTTATTTTTTAACTATGGTTATACTGAAACCAAAAGACTCAGTAAAACCTTTCCTTTTGTTATATATTAGGCTTAGATCAAATGGATTAGTATTTAATAATTTTGATCCTATTGCAGTGTTTACTGTTAGGCCAGCCAAAACCTTTTCAGAATTAGTTAATTCGGCTGTTGAAAAATCCAACAATGAAATTTCTCTAGAAGTTTTAACATAAAAATCTACGTTTTCTATTTTATATAATTGTAAAACATTTTGCCTAATATACCTTAACACATCATCGTCTAACGTTTCAATGTCACCAAAGCTAAACTCAGGTTTTATGTACTTTTTAAACTCTTCTTTAATTGGATCAAACAAAAACTCTTCTAATCTTTTTTGTATGAACATATAAAATCTAACATTAGTTTCATTTTCTCGCGTAATAAATGTCCCATCAATTAAACTAGGCTGCTTTATAGCACCTTCAGTAAAAGGAGAATGTATAAATGTTTCTAATTCTATTAGTTGAGGTACCTTTAAATATTTTGAACCAAAGAACGACTTCTTTTCAGTCATTGCCCTAGTACCTATAATAGATTCAATCTTAGACTTATCAATACTTTTTCTAAAATAAGAAGGTTCCCAATTAGACGAAAACGCGTAAAAGTCCCTACTTGCAATACCTACCTCATTAATAAGAGGGTATAAACTTAAGAATGCACTTTCTGTGGAAAGTTCAAGTATAGTAGATGGATCTTCTTCATTTACTTTATGATAAAATAAATTCTTTATTTGTCCAAAGTTTTCATAATCACTACTATTAAATTGAGTATTCTCATATCTACATAATTCTTTAACCTTTATCTTATATAGTTCATCATTAATAGAACCGCCAGTTATTCCAGTTCCACCTGTCACACTATCAAAATCAATATTTAAATATGGATCTCTAAAAAATATAACATCAAGGGCCGTTGGTTGATAATAACCAGCATGCCTACCTATAGGAGTTATTCTTGGTTTAGTTTGCAAAGACAAGTCATATCCAATAATATCAGTTAAGTTAAATGCAGTTGGTTTTGCAGGGTCAGGTAATACACCTATATACACAGATTTTAATATATCTGCCTGGGCTCTTAATTCTATTGAAAACGTTTGACCTAGATTGCCATCTTTATCTAAAACCCTATTCCCATCCTTATCTATAGTTTCATAAATTATTGTTGGATTACCTTGATTAATATTTTTAAATAATGTAGCAAAACAAACATCAGAAAGCCTGGATGAATAAGTGTTAAAGCCACCACCAATAGTAATATAATCTGCAGTTAACAGTGAAAACGGAGATGGGTTAGGTCCACCTGGAATAAAAGTCAACCCGTTTTCCGTAATCCTAGTTGCAAAGAATTCGGTATCACTAACAATTCTTACTATTCCACCAATTTGGTATACATCAGACCCTATAGTAAATTCAATTCTGTTAAACTGCCCGTTTGCCCCTCTCGTTAGATCTCTTAAAAACCTTGTAGGAATTCCATTTACGTCTGGTTGCCCTTGAAAAAGATAAGCGCCAACTGTGCTATTCCATGACACATTAGCTAAATTTATTGCCCCTTGGACTTCACCGGCTTCAAACATAAAAGTATTATCAATAGGGTTAATTTCAGGTTCACACTCATTAGGCGGTAACTGTGTTTTGTAATCACTTCCAAATGAATATAAGGTTGTACGATCAATACTCTGGTCACCAGGGCCATTTATACAATCATTGCTTAAATCTAAAAAGATTAACATTACTACGGTTCTCCACTTATCATTTTTTATAAACTTAACCTCTACTTCAGGTTTATCTGGTGCATTAGGAACAAGCATAACTGAAAATCTATAATCATTAAACCTACCGTCATTAACATACTTAATTGACCTAGCATTAAAATTAGGCTTTTCAAAAGCATCTGCTTTAGGTTTAGCAATTACTCTAACTCCTCTCAAAAACGCCTCAGCAAAATTCTTTTCATCGCCTCCACTAAATCTACCATATCTAAGTTGTCTATCAACTAAATTAATAGTACCACCTGTCGTAAACTTATCCACTATAAAATAATCATTAAAATAATCTTTATCTACTCTTTGGAATGTTCCTGGTGTATACACAGCCCCAGTAAAAGGATTTTCTTCAATGGTATCAGTTGGTGCATTATCAATATAACTCCATGAACTCTTAATTGCTTCATTATTAAAGTAATAAGGAAATTCACATAAGTAATACCACTCATGTGAAAAGCCCAGTGGCTCTTGCCCAATTGAATACTTGGAAGGCGCAAAGTTATTTTGACTAAACGCTTCACTTAAGTTTAATCCATAAGGTAAATTCCTAACATTTTTACCATCATTAACCCAAGACCATTTATTTATATAAGGTATGACTCTAGATGCTACAGCCTGTTGCTTTAAATAGTTTTCTTCTAGTCTATCATATTCTGATTCTATTATAGAGTCAAAACTTTCATCAGGGTCTGCTGATCTTAATAAACCAATTAATCTAGTAAATCCACCATCCCTATAAAATTCTCTAACCTCAGGGTTAGCACTTATACCCGTAAAACTACCACTCGCATCGGTTTGGTTATATTGATCTTCTTCATATTCCAGTTCTCCCATTTGACTGTATAGCTTACTATAAAAGTCATAATCAAAATCCTTTATTGGAAAAATTGAAAATCTACCAAACGAAGGTCTATAATCAGAATATAATGCAACTTGACCAGTCCTAGTAACATTTATTTGATTATCATCTAATGTAATTATCGCATATTCATTTACACCTGTATAGCCTAACACTGTACCGTTTTGGTTTGTTATAGGTTCATCTAAATAAGGAACCCAGTCGCCAATTTCAGCAAAACCGTTTTTTGATTGAACCCAATTACCTTTTTTAAATCTTTCTTGGTCGCCATTATTAACTTTTAATAAAGAATTATTAACATCATTTCCACCAACAAAATGTTTACCTGGTTCTATGATAGAAGTAATAGGGTATGAAGTAATATTATTAACCATAAGTGGATATTGTGCATAATCTATAACAAAATTTAATCTGTTAAATCTGCTACCAGAAAACCTAGACTGCACATATACAGTATCATTATTATGAGTAGCTTCAAAAAATCTTTTTTCTAATGAAATTCCATTATTGATAGCTCCTTCTATTGATTTAGCAATTTCTTCAGGTGTACCATTAGGATTAAAAAATTGTGACTTATGATTGCCAGGTATAGGTACTGTTGCAGTAGATGCAGCAACTTCCCCTACTAAATCTAAACCATCATAAAATGTAATTTTAAACCCATCAGTCAATTCCTCTAAGATTTTAAAATAACTTATAGCTTTACCTTTTCTTGAAATTATAGATGCATCAGCAAAAGTATCAGGTTGTTTATATCCTGCTATAGTTGAAATATCCATTATAGTATCAAATAACCTAATTTGATTTTCTCCCCAAACAGATCCTTTTTTAACAGTATGAAACTGTTCATTCTTATCCTTAATATAAAATATAGATTCAACCTCATTAACTCTTTGTGGTGTAGGTAAACCTGTTATTGTAGTTGTTTTAGCAGGATCTAAATATATTAATAAACCATTTTCATTAGTCATCTCAAACGGAGTATTAAGTTCTTCAGAAACTTGTGTAATTGTTTTTATTTTTGGTAGTTGTGTCTTTTCGGTATTCTTATAAAAACCTTCTCCAGAAATATCAAACAACCCCTCCTCTACTTCATTTACATATAAACCGAAATACCTATTTAATGAATAATCCTTTGCATTAGTATCAGAAAACAAAAATTCCATATTTATTAAATTTGCTAAAAGAATATTATTACGCTGAAACCCTTCAGTAAAAAAATGCTCGTTTTGGATTATGGTAGCATCATTAACCACCAGATCATCATACGAGAAACTACCAGAAGAAGTAAACCCTCCTCTATTATAATTTATGCCGTTCCATTGTATAGGCTCATCTTGCCTCCAGCTAACATTAAGGGGTGTTGTTGGAAACGAATCTTGGTTTCTATAATTTCTAATATAAGATCCTAATAAGCTATTAGAAGACAGGTCAAATGTTTTAATTGCCGTACAGTTCTCTAAGACATTCTTAGTAAATGCAATAGATGTTTGTGCATCTGCGCTATTAACATTCTGTAAACTTTGGTTTATGTTATTTACTGCTGCTGGGTTATCTATTCTAAATATAACAAACTTGTTAGGTATTTGTTCATTTAGCCAAAGTGGAGATAGCATACCTAAGTTTTCAGAATATGCTTCAGATGCTACTGATCTAGTACCAGCTGAGTAAAACATTTCATACTGATTTTGATACTGTGACAAAACAGAAACATCTTGATATTCCTGAAATACTTCATATGCTAAATCTGTTGGGAATTTACCAAGCTGAAAGAACTTAAATACATCAGTATCATAAGTTTCTTTACCACTTAACTTAAATGCTTTAAATGTAGATGTTGCCAGTTGAGTATTAGCACTAAAAGATTCTAGATATAAATCTTCACCATTACTAACTAATTTAACATTACCTGTTAATTTAGGATTAGTTCTAATTATACTATAAGACGCTTTATCAAAAAGTTTTTCAGCCATTTAATTTTCACTTTTTTTATTTATTCACCATGAAGGTTGTGAAAATTTAAATGCTTAAATATTAGCATCAACACTAACAAAACCTCGATCAACTCCACCAGATCCACGGGAGTTGACTCCACCTGTTCTAACAATTTCATTTACTCTTGTAGCAGTAACTGATGGACTTAATTTAGTTAATACCTTTTCTAGGTCGTTTAGACCTTTTGTAACTGTTTGTGTAGGGAATACATCAATATTAAGATTATCAGATCTATATTTAGAAAATACCTCAATGTCATATTGATATACATCTGTGTTATTAGGAAATATATCAAATCCTACTTTCTTAGCATACGTGACGTTTACTGTTGCACCAGACGAATCACCTCCAATATTACCTAGCCCACCAGCGGCACCAGAACCAGTACCGAAATAATCAGTCATTCTATATTGAAACACCAAAGGTATATTTATAGAATTCTGTTGCCCAAACTGTATTATTCTTTGTGACTGTATAGAATCTCCACTAACTTGAATATTTTGGTGATCATCAGAAGACATAAATAAATATGAACCGCAAGTCTGTTCACCTAATAAGTATTGGTCAAAATTTTCAAAGGAAGTTTTAGTATTTCTGCTATAACCTTTACCACCATTAACAGACTGCAATTCTACTAAAGTAGTATTATATAATGACGGGCTAGCTTGAATCGTTTGACCAGTAGAGGTAAAGGCTGCACCACTTAGTAACCCTGTTGTTCCTAGTGCTTGTAGATCATTAATATTTTCATTTAAATAAATTGCTTGCTGTTTACCTTTATCTTGATCCGATTGTAAAGGTATAAATCTAGAATGTCTAAATAAAACATCCGCAGTACCATTTCCACTATTAGTACAATCAACCCCACCCGTTGCATCAAGTGGTAATGTTACTGTATCACCAGTAGTATTCTCATATGCCTTTTTGTATGTAGCATAACTAGTTAAATATGGGTGAGATGTATGAAGTTCTAATGTATTAGGATCCCCTAGTGGATATCCTGTAGCTGTAGTAGGTGCACCAGCATTATCGAAACCTCCACCCCAAATAAATTCACCAGATACAACCGCCCCAGTATCACTTGTTCTACCATAAAAATTTTCTATACTATCTAAGTTAAAAGTGTAAAAATCATCATTAGGTCTTTGGTAGTTATAAAAATTACCTTCATTTGATACATCACTAAATCTACTATAAATAAATTGGTTTTTGTTTTGTGAAGATTGAAATGGCGGAGTTGATACAGTTTGACCATAAGGCCATGAAGAATCAACTGTTGGATTTGTTAAAAGCTCTGGCGTTAAGTCGTATTTTCTAATTGTATTATAATCAGTATCATCTGATGAATATGTAGCTCTACTGTTTGATTGATTAGCCGCGCTATTATCTAGCCATGAATATGTTGCAGGTAATATGGTATTACCAGAAGTAACATCCACCACCGTATAACCAGGATTTTCTGATTGTTTAACCATTCTCCCTCTGTTACCAGCAATCCTAGAAACTATTCTTAATCCTGTTTGTTCGTTGTTAGCTAAATTAATAAAGAATGTTTTTGATATAATTGCACCTCTAGGATCATCAAGATTAGATACTTCTTGTGAATAAAAACCAGCAAATATTTTAGTTACCGAATTTCTTTTTAGGTTAGTAACATTTCCTTGATCATCAATTAAAGTAACCACCAAGTTCCCTTTTGCATTTGCTAGTATTTCTGAAAACAAATCTAATTGATTTTGCATCTCAGTTAATTTAGTAAACAAATCAATTGGGGTTTGGTTCTCTGATAAAAACCCTGATGCTATTACTGGTGATGAATGAGCAAAATAAGTTTCATTTGCAGTAAACGAACTACTTAAATGTTCATCTATTCCTTTAGCACCTAAATCTTGCTCTAATGCAACCTTTGCTCTATCTTGTTGATTTTGATTAATAATTGATTCTACCGCGTTATCAGAACTAAGATCAGCAGGGAATCCAATTATAACTGGAGTTGACCAATCACTCTCTAATGGATTCGATGGCCATCCTGCCTCAGAGACAGATTTAACTTGTATTTCTACTTGTTCACCTTTTCTAATAGGTATGTCTAGTTGATTAATATTTACAGCTTCTGCATTATCAGCATTTATATCAACCCATTGATAAGTACCATTGATAGGATTCTTTTCTCTAGGTCTTAAGGTACTATCTACAATATTATAATTAGAAAATGCACCTTGGCTCTTGCCTGATCCATCAACAAAAGTAAATTGGTCTACCGGGTTAGCGGCACCATCACTAGACAAATAGCGATATCTTGTTTTAAATTTAACGACTGCTTGTGGGCCAGTTGCTGGTGTGGATCTTTCCTCAGGCATTGCCCAAAAACCTCTTACCCTATATTTAGGTGATATACTAGCAACAGAATTATCTTGTCCTTTTGCATCTATTTCTTTAACTACAGATGCATATAATTCGGCCTGTGAAGATCTCTCTGTTATTAAACCTTGTGCAGCATTTTTATCAGCATCTCGCTCAACGTTAGTTGAATAGTTGGTAGTTTGTATTTTTGCTCTACTCTGTACTATAGCGCCATCTAATTCTTTTAATGTAGCTTCAATTGTATTTTTTTGATTACTTAAATCGGTAAGTTCTATAATAGCCGGAGAATTACTAACCTGCCCATTTATTAACTTGACGCCAAAGTCACTTGCGTCTAATGTAGGCGGATTAGGTTTAGCACCTTCTCTTGTTGTAGGTATCTTATCGTTTGCAAAAGAAAGAAGCATAGATCCAAAATCTATTGCACTCTGTTGGTAAAATTCTGATAATGTCTGTTCTACTCCACCTGAATTGATAGTGGTTAAAGTGTTCGTGTAAAATGCACTACCTGGTGACCAGTTCACTGAAGGTATTTTTGATTCTGGGTCAATAGGTTTTACAAAAGTAACACACCTTTCATTAAATCCAACGGTTACATCAACTTGTATATTGTCTTCTAATGCTGAGGATATTTTTAATATGTCCGAACCTATTCTTATTGGCGCAGACCCTTCTACTAATTCTAGAATAACTGTGTTTGTACTAGAATCTAGTTTAGTAATTCTATATCTTGTATTAATAGGATTTGTAATTACCTCTAAGCTATCACCAACCGCAAGCTGTATAGTATCATCAAAATCAGCTTCAGTGTCAGTATAAAATATCTTATTTAGTTTATATTGTTTTCTTTGTGAAGTGACACTAACACCGTTTATTTCCTCTGTAACAGTGGCGTCTGATATTCTCAATACACTAAAGTTACCAAAGTATCTTTTATCTCTCGGTGGTAAATCAACAACGGCTTCATCTAATACATAAGATATATTTTTTTCTACAATATCTTGTAAAAAGGTGTTAAATGAAATATCAGACCTACCTTCATATGAATTATTAAAAAAGTTTATTTTAGTCTGAGTATTGGTATTTAAAATGTATCTTTGTATAATAGCTCTTTCAGTATCAATAGGCACTTGGCCAGTTAAATCAAAAGATACATAAAGTAATGGATTAATTAATTCTTCAAAAAACCAATTAGGTTTAATATCAAAAGTATTAATAGAATTAATAGAAGATAGGTCTGGTGCTTCTGTAGGTAGTTTAGCTAAAACCAACTTTCTAAATGTCCCATCAGCTAATCTTATAGAACTATCAGCTCCATTTAAATTAGTAATAGTATCAATATTTGATTGTAATCTATCTACTGAATTTTTTAAATACCCAAAGCTAGGTATTGTTACTCTAGCATTAGTACCATCATTATTCTGAATGTTAATTGTAACTGACTCGTTACTGGAAGTTATGGCTTGATTAACCTTTTCAAAACTCTCTAAAGAATTGTTAAAAAGTCTAAGAAGCTCTGGTAACATTGTTGATATTGAATTATTTTCAGCCATTAGTTATCTTCTTTCTTTTATTATTTATTTAATACAGTCATATACAAAACTTAACACACCCTGCTCAGTACATATAAATTCAATAATGGGTTTTGTTGAAATAATAGCATTTGGTATTACTCCCATAGATACACCATAAACTCCAGTATTTAATCTGTCAGATGCATCGGTCCATACTCTAATGTTTCTTGATCCTATATTTAAATCATTATTAAATGTTAATCTTAATGTTTGTCCAGTACTCCATTGAATATCAGTATCATTAATATAAATATTTAAATCTCCACCAGCCTCATTAACAGTATCTAATCTCAGCATGTTAGTATAAGTCTCTAATTGAGCAAACACCCTCGGTATAGCCTGATTTAAATTTAATGGGTTTGCAGATGTGACCTGAACTTCACTAGTATTAAAAGGTACCATAAAATTATATTCTTGTGTGGCTAATGATATGGTTACTAAATTAGGTATATTATTATTTACTATGATTCCTGTACCTTGTCTTAATACATCAGTATTGTATTGTAATGTAATAGGTACATTGCCATTTGCCAATGCTTGTATTTCATCCGAATTTTTTGCAATAAGATCTAACAAAACGGTGTCATTTGCAAAAGCCAAGTTAGCATTGTCCAATTGGTTTTGTACACTTGTGATTTGCGCTTGGAGTGAAGTTACATCCGCTACACTAGTAATTTGATTTTCTAATGATTGAACCTTTTGGTCTATTGTAGATATTTCTAATTGCTGTGTTTGGAATATTTTAGCCGATTCCTGTAACTGTGCAGTTGCTTCACTGAAGAGCTGCATTGAAAATGTATTATAGTCATTAACAATTGTGTCGATGCCGGCCGATCCTGGCGAAGCATCAAATCGTAAATTAATTTTAAATCCATAACTGTTTCCATTTTGCCCAGTAACTTTATTAGGTTTATATTTTGGGTATCTTTGAATATAGCCACCATCTGTTGTTGGGGTAACATTGTCTACAAGTAAAATACCATAAAGATTTGTTACAGTGTTTGCGGTATTGCTAGTATCTACTAAATCATAATAAACCAATACTGCATTAAATTCAAATGTACTTGCTAAATCAGTTCCATTAAATTGTGCAATAGTAGAAATAGTAGGATCTGTTATAATCTGCTCATAATCATTAGGTGTAAAGTCAACTGAAATACCATCCAATTCTGATCTAATATATGCAGTTCCATTATATCCTATAGGACTGCCATAATCAGCAGGGTATTTTTGTATAAAAACACTAGTAGGATTAGTAAATGTATTAGGTTCAGTAAAATAAGAATCTATTGTCGTTGGCGGAGTTGATTCATCCATCCAATTTGCATTAGGATCAGTATAACCAGCTGGCCCTGTTGGGTTTAATAAAGGTTGATCGTAATCATAAAATGCATTAATGCTTAATCCTTGTGGTTGAATTGTGCTTGCATTACGACCTAATATAAATTCGTCTTTACCTTGAATTTTTAAACTAGGTTGATAATTTGCATCCGATATAGAATCAAATAGAATAGTTGGAGTTCCTCCTACTTCAGTTGGTACATTAATGTAAAGTTCTGTATAAGCTTCACCTGCTTTATCTACATTGTTTACAATATCAATATCACCTACGTATTTCACTACTCGGTTATATTCTTCCGTTGCAGTACTTATAGAATCTTCTTCCACAAATAATGGCCTTGCCACACCTGGGTTCTTTTCTAAAGTAGTAGCAGCACGGAACCTCATAGCACCAGTCTCCTTTAACCACTTAAAGAATACTCTTTCAGCAACAGATCTCTGTATAGTATTATCATAAGAAGCATCACTAATAATTAATTCTTCTAAGTTCAGCGCGTAATTCTGAAGACTCTCAGTAAAATTAACATTAGGATCACCTTTTAAGCCACCACTTGCAATCATACCATCAATAGTATCAAATTGCATATAGTTAGCATAATCAAGAGAGCCTGTTATATTTGGGTCTAATTTATCAAAATCTGGTAAATTTAAAAGCACAAACTTAGAAAAGACCAACTTAAGCTGATCATTGTTAAGGGTCTTTGAAAGATCTCTCGCAGATGAAGAGAAGGTATAAAATGTACCTCCATCAGCCTGCGGTGTTTTAATTAAAGGCGTCGTTGCCATGTATCTCTTTTCTTTTTATTAAACTATTGCAGAATATTTACCACCTACTAAATACCAGTCACCATTTCCTGTACCATTATCAACACATAATAAATGGACCGACTGTCCTTGTGCAGCTAATTGAACTTTATTACCCCCATCTAAAACAATAGGATTTACAGCCCCGCCTATTTCCACAATACCAGTTTGTGCCTCTGAATAAACAAAGAATATTTCTTGGCCTATTGAACCATCATTTAATTGAATGGTTACAGTAGTACCTGAACTGTTTCCTACACGCTCTACTGTGTAAGGTGGTACTGCGGTGCTAGTCCCAATTGGGATTGGTGATCCACCTGCAAATGTATCGTTTAAGGTTTGTGGATCTACGTCGTTTCTAAATAATCCACCACCATTTAAGTTTAGATTACCTGTCATGTTGACGTTTGTTAAAACATCAAACGTGGAAGCATTAACATCTAATAAGATAGTACTTAAACCTACTCTTAATGATTCTGTTTTTAAATCGTTAAGATTAGTTATAGTACCAGCCGTAGGGTTAAAGTAAACCTCCATTGCATTAATTTCGCTGGTCAAAATATTGAAGTTATCGTTCAATACAAGCCTGGATCCGGATAATGAATCTGTTCCAAGAATTTCTGTTACGCTAATTGCCATTTCTTTTCTATTTTATTACTAGGATATTTCTTCCCTTTTTATATTTATTCCCATTCGTATCTGTAAGTTCAAGAGTGATCTCGTATTTACCAGATTCCTTAAACAGATAAGTTAAGTATTTACTCTCAAAATATATATCAGCCATCTTAGAGTTAGTTGTATTCTTAATTATCCATCTAGGATTACCTTTACCAGGAATCTTACATTTATCATACACAAACATAAGCCAACTCATTTTAGGTAATGTTTTCCCATTATTTATAAATTTAGCGGTGTTCCATGTTGGGTTGCTTGCTTTATGCAAACCTTTTCTATAAATTAAACTAGGGCAACCGGTAAATCCTGTTGGGAAAGGCGAACCAGTTACACCTGATGGGCATACTCTATCACCATTGGCATATACCATATCAATAAACTCCCAATCACCATGAACCCCAAAATATCTACATACTGCTTGTATAAACTTCTGATTACTGGATGCATCATAAACAACATTATAAACATACTTATTAATAATTTTGTTTGTGCTGACATTTAAACTGGATGCGGCTTGAGCTAAAGTCGTTATGCTTAAATCAAAATAATGCTCAGCGGTAATTCCATGAATGTCTGTTATTCTTAAATATGTTTCAGGGACAACTTCTTTGAATTGGAAAAATGCTGGAGTATCACCAGTCGTACTAGTCATGTCCCACCACAAGTGATAAGTGTCATCCCAGCCACCGCTATTTAAATTATCCCATCTATATGGACCAGAAAAACTAGCTTTACCGTCATCTTGATAGTTTAAGAGTTGAAAATTTGGAGATGTACCTAAACCGAAGTTATTTAAAATTGCATTTACCCTATCAAGAGATTCATATAAACTTGGAGTTTCTTGATCCCATGTAATTTCAGGTGTAATTGGCAAATCCCATAATGAACCATAATCATTCCAAATATATTTTGATTCACTATTCCAACTATAGTTTAACTTTCTTGATTGGTACCACCCAGAATATTCAACCTCTCTACTCTCTACACAAATAAAATCAGGTTTAACGTTAGATGAAATATTGTTATATAAATCAAATAGCTTCATTTCAACACTATATGTTCCAACATACGGTAGTATTATTGGCAACTTATTATATTGTGATAGAGGTCCTCTGAATACCTTATAATATGATGGTGATATATCGGTCTCTTCCTTATAAATAGTCCATTCAATTTCATCAAAGTTTCCTCTTTCAATACCGTCCCATGTAAATAAAGTTTCTCCAGGCTGCTGATTAAAAAGAAGTTCTGAACCAAACGCTGATTGACAAGAAACTTTTAATCTATCTACATTTTGTCCAAATATTCTAACAACGTCCCCAGTTACAACATTCTCTTTACTAATATCCCAATATACCCAAGGATCAATAAATGAAACTTTAAGGGTTTTTAATTGATTAAATAAAGCATTAACCACATCGGTATCAGTGTCACCAACCATAGCAGTGTATGTTGCACCTGTATTTGAATCCGGATCATTAACAATAAATACATCACCAGGATTCACACCTTGTGGGTCAATATCAAAAGTAAAGAAGGTATTAGCATCATTTAATTGATTCCATGTTGAATCTACATTATCCCAAGTTATATTATTAAATGAATCGTTTTCTAATACTGTCATAGCACCAACAGGAATACCTGGTTTATCTGGCAAATAATAAGATGACTCACCATCAGGCCAAGCACCAACCTTTTTAAGATCAGGCGAGTACCTTGTAAAATATGCAAGAAACGCATCAGCCAAATCATTTATCGTTGCATTACCACCATCAAAAGGCAATCCATAAATTCCATTTAAATCTGGGCCAATTGGAGGCGGTGGGTAAATAGTGCTGGCTGTGATAGGTCCTGCAACTAAATTACGACCAATACCAATACCTGTTGTTAGTGGTGCTATATATGCATTACAGTAATTGACTATTGCTTGATTAACTATAGCTTCGGATGATACACAAAAAGAACTAAAAGACCTAAGATCTTCCATATAAATACAATCATCGGTTGACAACTTAAAACTAGTATCTATTCCTGCTACAATTTCTGCCTTATCATTTCTACTTAATGTATTTGTAACCTCCAATAAACCGAAAAAATCAGCTTCACCTGTTATATCTTTTATTCTGGCATTAAGTGGTAAAAATTCATTTTCTAATTTTTTCTTTAATCCAAATAACTTAATTAAAATTTCTTCAATAGTAAAATCAAAATTCTCTTCAGTTAAAGGTAAATCTTCAGAGTCATAACTGTCTGGTACAATCTCATTGATTCTATAAACTAAACTGAATAAACTAGTTTTTCTAAACCTTTTATTAGGAAGTGTAATTGACTTATCGTTAAATTGAACAGTAGGATCAAATAAAGCAATATTATTACTTTGTATATACTTTCCAAATTGTGGGGAATTAGCATCTACATTTTTCCAAAACTCCTTCACTTGCAAAGTATCATATCCGAAAAACTTAATAGCATTTATTAGACCTTTATACGAACCTATCCAAGGATAAATATTAGATCCTTCTAACATTATTTCCTTTCTCTTTAAATTCACAGTTTCAAAATCAGGTAATAGCTCTTTTATATTTGTATCTCTAAATACCATACTGTCAGACTCTAAAATATTATAACCCATATTCTCGGTCATAACTTTTAACCGTTCATCTTCACCAACAGTTTCTCCCCATACTAAAATCTCAGCAATAACATTACCTGTGCAGTCATCTTTAATTAACAAAGTTCTTTTAAATGTATTCTCAGATTCTGACCTAATCGCAAAATTAACCTGTAAAGCTTCGGATGTAATCTTATTGGTAATCGTATAACCTTCTGGGCTAACCGTTTCACTAGGATCTGAGTCTAAAGGTATTTCTAATTCTGATATGATTTCTAATGGTGGTCCATCTGGTTCTATTTCTAGAGATGTTTGTGTTCCACTATTAAAATCCATGTTAAATTGAAATAAGAATATTTCAGTAGGATCGGATGTTTGCCATTCAGCAACCCAATTACAAATCCCATTGGTAGATCCACTAGTTCCTGTTACAACTTCTATCCCATGTGGGAAACCGAATTTTTTTATATTCGTATCTTTATCAATAAATTCCTCTAATATAAATAGTTGACCAACTTCAAACAGGCCGATAGAAACTTCAGGTAAGTAAACCGTACCTGACCACTTATCAGCAGAAGTATCATAATCAAAATTGTAATACTTACCGTTCTTGTCAAAGAAATTTAAATGTTGCCAATTGTTAGCCATCTTAATTTATTTTTTGGTAATCTTTAGGTACACCGAAGTTATAATAAATTCTAAGATATTTTACTTTATTAATCCAAAATGTCATAATTGGTTTTAAGTAAGAATCTAAAAAGGTTGAGAGTCTCTCGTTTCTGAACATATAATTTGAAAATGAATTTCTCATTAAATTTTCATTATAGTCATTACCTAAGTTTTTTAATTCCCATCCTTCTTCGTATGTTGCTTTATAAACACTAGGCATACCTTTTCTTTTTTCTGTAAATTTATTCATATTACTTTCCTTGTATTGCTTTTAATGTAGGGTTATCTTTTAACCTTCCAGTATTTGTACTTCTTGAGTTTCCTGATGTTGCAATAGTTGTTCCTCTAGTTCTTTTTAAATCTTGAAACTTAGACTGTTGAGTTTTATTATAAAGGTTATTTGGAATAGTACCTTTAAAGAAAATATTAAGAGAACTTATTGTATTCTTATTAGGTATGCTTTCATAAAAAGTTCCATTCCTATCATCCCAACCACCTCTTATAATAGCCAAATCTTCAGGGCCAATAATTACATCACCAAATTCATCTAATCCTATTTGAGGATCCTCATCACCTTTAAGCATTACCTTCTTGGTTTCTATTAATACTTTTTGATCTGTTACAGGATCTGTGCCATAAACAGGAATTTCATAAAACCCATCGGCCATAGCCTTTTCATTAGCTTCGGATATAAAAAATACATTAACAGAATCTACACCATCTACGTTTTCAATAATTGAAATTAAGTCGGATCTTGGAATTCTATCTCTCCTGTTTATGTATATAAAATAAGTACTAAGTTGTTCTCTAATGGATGCATGAATTTCATCTTTATCAAATCCTTCAACATATCTCAAAACAATATTTAATGCATACCTTTTAATTATAGGATCATTAATTCTAACTTCAGCAGTAACTATCTGTCGGCCACTTTCATTTAGAATTTCATATACCATTTCTTTTTCGTCAGGTGTCATTGAGAATTCATCTACAGGAACACTAAAATAATCTTTATCACTTGTTATCTTTTTAGCAATATCCGGTATTAAAAATAAGTATATAATATTGTCATCATCTAAATATTGATCATCCTTTGTATTATATGCGTCTACAAAAGAAAAGTAATCATACTTACTTAGATAGTAAATATAATTATTAGGATTAGCTAATACAAATGAATTACTTTGGTATGGCGCAATTAACCTTGTAAATGTAGGGTCTTCGCTATCTGAACCAAATATAGGATTACGAACAATGTTTAAAGATAACACTTCATTAAGATCTATTTCTTCTCCTGTAGAATCTGTTCCTGGGGTTTTAAATTTCATATCTAAATTCTTTCCACCAATATTACCAGCAGATCCTCTGGTCTTTACATAAGTAACTTTTATTATAGATCCTAATGCAGGAGGTTGGCCAAATTGATTATTTCCAAAGAAACAAGTTAAGCCACCATTAACACTAGTTTTTATCATAACACATTCTTCGCCATTATTCATGTCATATAAAGAATTAACATTTTTCCATAATTTACCATCTACATGTACATCAACCATATATTGATCTGTTGGGTCTTTGGTAGTTAAATTGTAGCTTTGTAAAGGTTCACCAGTTCCGGTAAATTTTTGATCTTCAATTATACCTTGTATTAATTGAACATTAACAAATGACCTTGTTGTTTTTTCTAATCTTATATAATCACTATCAAACTTAATAAAATAACTTAGACCATTTTGTCCAATTTCTAGCTCAGCATAATTTAATATTTGTACAAAGTCGCCTTCAACTAATGTGGCTGCAGATGTATTTAATCTTAGTCCAATTATACCTTGCGCAGATATTCCTCTAGTAGGATCATGCCCAGTTAGTCTTGATAAACCGTATATTGATTCTATATTTCTTGCTCTGCTAATGTTAAGCTCTGTCCCAACCGCTTCAATGTAAAATAAAATAAGTTCCCCTAAGTTGGCAACCACGGTAAGAATTTGCCCAAATGGTGATGCAGGCGTAAACACTTCACCGGCTTGATCATACTGGCGCTGTAAATATTGAAAAGCATCAAAAAATAACTCTGTTGCTTTTATTCTTGTTTTACTGAAAAATGACATTAACTATTTTATTTTTATTTTAAAACAAAGCCCCAATGACCCTTTGTTCATTTACATAAATATCAACCAAACAACCGTTTCGCTCTGTCACACTAAAAAATTGAACTCTTACATCAATTCCAAACTGTGAACTGCTGCTATTTAAGCAATATGTTTGAATCTGACTACTTATCTTTTGTGAAATAACAGATTCATTTAAAACTAAAGAAAAGACAAGATCATCTAAATTACATCCCATATTAGGAGAACCTAGTACATCACCTTGTCTTGTAAACAAACAATTCTCTATCTTAAGGATAAGCTGTTGTAATTGATCAGTCACCTCAATGACGTCATCATTGTACTTCGGTGCATCTATGTCTCTACTGTATATTTCTTTAATCATGGAGAATATTCTTTTATTATATATTCTCTACATTTTTTGAGGGTCTTAGATTATAAATTATCCTGTGAAAAAATAATCAACACCTTCATCACCTTTTATTTCTTCAACGATAGCATCAACTTCTTCTCTACCCTCACTAGATATCAAATCATAATTAATAGTAATATTACCAGGTAAGTTAAATTGAAATGTACCTAATATTCTAGATAATTGTATTTTAGCCATACCTATACAGTATCTTATAAAAGCCTCATCTTGAAAAAGATCACAATCAGGAATAGTATTATAAACCTGAAATATGCATGCACCTTTATTTGGTAACTCCCCCATAAATCTAAACTTTTTAGTTAGTCTATTATAATTGTATGATATCTGAGCCTGTAAAACTTGTCTTGCATTATCTATAAATTTAGAATTAATTACATAGTACATTAATTCTTCGGATCCAATACCAGCACCATACACATCAGAGTAAATAAACTTATCTAATGAAAAATCCGGATCACCTGCAGAAAATGAGTTATCACCAAAGCCACCATCTTCACCAGAGAATCCATTTATTTGAAATACATTATTAACTGCCCAAACGGTTGAAGGCATTTTTACAACACCCCTAGGATTGTTTACATCCTTCTCTGTTAATTTATTACTACCGTTACTATGACTAACGCCTTGCCTAAAATCTTTTTCATACCAAGCAGACTTAGGTAATGCAATATACATTTCTTCTACACTATCTTCATATATTTTATAAAAATAATCTTTGGCTCTATTAATAATATGAGCCAACTCTTTTTTAGGTACTGTAAAAGGTATTTGGCAACCTACTGTTAAGTCATCATTAATTTCTTTGATTAGCGCGTCTAAGCATTCCTGTGAATCTGGGTTACACCAACTTTTATTTGACATATCTTTATTTAATTTTTTCTATTTCAATTACTTCAGTTTTATCACTAAACCTCGCAAGCCCTGTTGCTCTACCTTGTCTAAAAATACCACCAACCATTTCACCACTAAAAACGCCTCTTTTACCAAATACATAACTATCTTCACATATTACATTTCTACTAACATATGATTCTTCTATTTTGCAATCTTCGGCTATAGTAGCCCCAAATAAATTAGATTCAAATACTGACGCGTTTTTAAGGTCACAACCAAAGATATCACAATTAACTATATTTCCTTGGATAACTGAATCAACAATATCAACACCGTTTATTTCAAAACATCTCATTAACTTAGCATCTTTAATCTGAATTCTACCGGTATCACTATCGTAATTGATTAAACCTTCATTCATATCAGCCCTAGTAATTAAATCAAAAATCTTTTCTCTAATTTTAGGGTAATACATTTCAATAAGCTGATCATATGTTTGAAGATCAACCATTAAATGAACATTAGGAAATTTTTCTTTAAATGAAGAATATGTTCGGTAAGATTCAATAACAGTTTTATGCTTTTCTAAAATCTTATCCAAAACCTTTAAATCAGATTCATTATATTTTGGGTTAACTAAAGTTTCATATAATGAAGTAATAAAATGTTCGGTCATTGAAAGTATTGTAGAATACCTCTTTTCATAATCAGCACCACCAAGATATCTAAATTCAATATAACCTTTTTGTAGCTTTTCAAAATTAATACCATAATACTTCTCTTTGACAAACATATAGTTTTTCCAAAGATTTTTTTCTGGTGAAGGTTGAGTCATACCACTTAAAGGTACAATAAACTTTATAGATTTTGCATAAACAGAATCTCTTCTGTTTGGGAAGGCTTCATATACTTTGTTTTCATCAAAGTTAAGTACAAATTTACCTACGTCTAATTTTGACATATTAACAATAGGTCCTAACTTTTTTCCATCAAACGCAATGTTTATATGAATAGAGCATCTTTCATTAGTCTTACCGTTTTCTCTAATCCATTTTAAAGTTTTAGCCATAACTAATTTGGCTTCAACAAAAGGTAGTGGACCGGTTACTAACTCAATCATTCCAGTACCACCGGAGTTATCTGGTTCTAATTTAAAAATATCTTGAGTAGGTATAAAGTCACTATGTGCTTTTTCTTCTACTCTAATTGACTTGTTTAAGGTTTGTGCTAAACTATCTTTAGTAAGATCAAGGTTTTCGTTTGAAAAGAACTCAAATTCAAAACCTATCTTTGAAGAATGTATAGCATTTAGTTGTTCGTTAGAATACATATTTATCCTGATTTGTTTATATATTCCAAACCAGGATGGATGTTATACTAAGTTCATTGTAATCTTGCGATCACTAACATTCACACTACCAATTTTAATATTTACAAGGTCGCCTTTTGTAAGTTCAGTATTCTTAAGTTTAGTTTTATGAATAAGACCACTGATACCTTTTTCTAATTCGACAAATGCGCCATACTTAGTAACTTTAGTAACTTTACCTTCAGTGACCATCATAGGTTTGTATTTCTCATCAGCACCATCCCATAAATCTATCTTAGGTCCGGTTTGGCTAAGTATTATTTTTCTTTCCGAAATTATTTCTTTAGTCCAAAAATCAATTTCATCACCTGGTTTAATATCTCTATTATTAAACTTCTCTAATGTAGATTCATCTAATTCATTTTTAGGAATTAATCCGGTTAAGCAATCGTTAAATTCAGCAAATATACCAAATTTAGTTGCACCTGTAACAAACCCAGTTACATGCTCTTTAATATTTTCTCTAAGATTTTCCACAGCAGAAGGTATCATAGTTCTTAGATATTCTCTATGGGAAACGACAATGGTTTGTTTTTCATTAGAATAAGTTATAGGCATAACGATAATTTCTTTACCTACTAATTTTTCAAAGTTATGCAGTTTATTTAAACCGCCTAATGAACCTGGCATAAAACATTCAACACCGCCTACTTCTACCCAGTAACCACCATGAATAAGTTCTTTTACTTTACCAGTAAACCCAATAGTTTTATTTCCAATGGCATTATAAATTTCATTACGTTTAACTTCGTCTAGTGCATCACTAATAGAAGCATATAAGGTACCTTGTTTAGAATGTTTAACTTTAATATCTACTATCATCCCAACCTCTAATTGTTCTACTATATCCGGATCTTCTTTTGATAAAATACATACAGCTGTATTTTTTCTAGATATGTCAACCAGTGCCTCTGTTTTGACCTCTCTTTCTTCACCTTCAACAATTTGTATTTCTTTTTTAATATAAGCAATCTCGGCTTGAGTAATATAATTATTATTCTCTTCTGACATTTGAAGCTTTTTAGCATCTTCATCGCTCATATCATACATATCCAACACATCAGCAGAATATGCCTCGGTTGACATTAACTTAGTTCCCTTAGGTACTTTAACTTTAATTACTTTAGTGTCAAATGGATCATCACTTAATTGGATGGTGATTTCTTGTTCGTTCATTATTTTTTTATTAAGAGTGTTATTATAGATTATATATTACTCGGTTTAGATTTAATTATTATACCTTTAGATATTAAATAGTTTAAGATTATAAAACAGGAATTGGTGGTGAAGGTGCGGATGTTGCACCAGCCTGAGCAACAGCAGAACCTGCGGTTGTTACAAGTTGACCTGGTGGCACAATTAATGTTTGTGACCTTATGTATGCATCGACAGCAGTAGAAATACCGGGTCCTGCTAAATTAGAAAATACTAATGACGATGATGCTATTGCAGCAGTTAAATTTATAGCCTCGGAATCGTTTCCGGTTGCAGGGCTAGCTTTAATAACAGTAACGAAGTCAGTCATTGCTGCTGCAAATGCTGCATTTAATGTATTTGTTAGAGCGGTATCTAATACAGGTTTTACTAATGCCATGTTTTTAGTTTTATTAATTTATATATTTATAGAGTTTTAACTTGCTTTTGGCTTAATTCTTTTGCAGTCATTGCATTACCGGTTGCTGGTGGTGGAGATGTCGGTGCCCCTAAGTTTCCAATGTGAGTATGCTTATTAAATAGAGCCATAAATGTATCTCCTAGTACTACCTTTTCAACTGCACCTTGTCCTAATTCAATAGATGAGGCATGATTTACAACGGTGTTAGTACAATTAATTATTGCATCTTCACAATTAATTTCAGTATTAGCACCACTATTAATTGTAAACTGAGCAGAATGAGTAAATGTTATATTTCCATCATTAAGCATTACAATTGAATCTCCATTTGCATTTATTATTTCAACTGAATTATCAGGTTTTATATTTACTGTTGTTGGACCTTCTGTTGTCGTGTAATCCATCATTAAGCCTTTTTCTTCTGTAAAGAAAACTTTAATATGTTCCCCCTCCCTTTCGTTAGTAACTTCAGGATCACCAGATTGTAGATCCCCTGTTAACCCAAATGCTGTATCATATATTAATACATGTGAATTAGGATAAGCCGCCTCTATCTCCGCCTTAGTCTCATCAGAAGGGTATAGTGACTCATGGTATACAGGAGAATAATAATTACCATTGTCAAATGTTATCCTTAATATCGTGCCTAGTTTAGGTACTGAAAAGGTACCACTTCCACTGTTACTTCCACCTGAAGATGCTACTGATGGTCTTGCCCAAGGTAAAGATTCAGTTGGCATTATGTAAGCACTACTTGGATCTTCTGGATCTTCTCTCTGGTCCATTTTACCAAAAACTCTAATCCTACATCGGCCTTCAAAGATATCATCATCAGTATTTTCAACTATACCAATCCATTGCGTACCTTTAAGATTATCATCTTTTAAATCCTTTGTTGTTAATTTTCCCATATATTAATCTTCAAATATATTACTACTCTGTAATGGAGTAGGCCCTGATGGCTGAGTTCCAAATATGTTGCTGCTTTGTAATGGTAAAATGTCATCTTCTTCTGGAAAGATATTATTACTTTCTATACTTTGTGTACTACCACCAATTCTTTCAGCCTCTCCTTCAAATATATTAGCACCAAGTGGGTCAACAAATCCTGGTGTAGTTTCTTCTTGTGCCAAGGCACCTTGTAGAGTACTTAATAAACCTTGTGGATTTTTAATGGTATTCAGAACTTGGTTTCTTAAGCCATATACATTACCAAACTTTAAACCTTGTACAAAACTTAAAGCCTTTCTTTGGATTGCATTCTCTGCTCCTTGGATTGCTTTATCTAATAATTTTTTACCTGCTGCTTTTGCTAAATCACCAAAAGTTTTAGGTTTTACATTTGCTGAATCAATTAATGCAGAATCATAACCAGCAAATTGTGATTGTATTTCAACTCTTCCGTATGACCATTTTATAGATGACGTAGTCATAGCACCACTACCTTGTACATTAGTAACATCTGCAAAAACTTGCCCACTGGCAGTAGCGTCCCAAACACACTCATCAAATTTTAAAGTTATCTTTGAAAAGTTTTCATTTACAAATTTACTAAGTTCTGGTTCTGGTGAAAGAGGATTGAGGGCATTTATAAAATTTCTAACTTGTTTAAATTTTCTTACTTCCACAACATCAACATAACATGTAAAATACATTAAATTTACAGGTAAAAGATTTCTTCTATATTTAACATCATAACATGCAGCTTTATAAAGATTAAATATTGCAGCCATTTTTAAATCTATTGCCTCTAGGCAACCTACTGTGATTCCTTCACCTTCAGCGCTTCCACCATACGGTGTCATATTAACCGTTTTATTAAAAGCTTCTTGTAATCCTTCTATTGTCTGAAAATAATAAGGTCTTTTTGTTTGTATTTCTCTAAGACCCTGGCAGAAAGCTTTCAAATATGTAGCCCTTGTAACTTCACCTAGATTATTCAGATACCCAACAGCAGATTCACCAGAAGGATGAGAACCTAAATTATTAGCATCACCTCCTTGAAATGTTAATGGATCTACACCAGCAGGAATAGCAGGACTACCTTCTAGTGCGCCTTCAAATAGTGGTGACATAGGATCAAACCTAACATTAAAACCTAGGTATGTTGGATCATCTAAACTAGTTACACCATTACCACCACCAGCAGCAGAAGATGCAGTTTGCACAAACGTCTTTGCAAAATCATAACTATTAGGAAATGATTTTTGAAAGTTTTTAGCTAAGTTAGCTAGCTCCTCTGGTGGTTCTTGGTTCCAAATACCTGGATCTGCCATGTATACTTTTGTTTTTTTATTTATTCATTATGTAGATGGAGTTACTTCTCTTCTACGCAAATGTAGCCTCTGCTTTAACCCAGCGCCACCGGCCTCTTCACCACTTATTAAAAAATACTCTATACCAGTAATAACATAAAACCCTGAAAGGTATTCATTAATAACACCAAATTCATTATTAACATCACTACCTAAATTATCAGGTGTTTCAGTCCTTCTTACTGAATCACTAGGCGCATTTTCATCGTTTTCTGGAGCAGTTAAAGTACCCTTTACCATTTGAGCAGTTTCCATTATTGAACAATAAATTCTACTATACCTTAATATAGCAGGATTAACCGTATCTAACTCAATAGTCATTCCTAATTTATTAATCTCTGCAAGGTTTTGAAAATTTTGTATAGATGCATAATAATAATTATCATGTACATTATCGCCTTGTGTACCTAAAAACTTAAATTTAACTTGATCATTAACAGGCCCTTCTACTTCTCCATTAATTGTTCTACCTTTAGTGACAGGCACCATTCCTGGAGTATCACTAGTTATAGGATCAACAAATTCACTTATAAATTCTTTTGCATTTAAATCCCAATATTGTGTATATCTTTTATATCCGTTGTTTTTACTTATCTTACCACTATTATTTACTTGCTGATATTTTGATATGTATCTAGCGCTACCCTGCAATGATAAATTATTACTTAACATATTAGGAAAGTTAAATTCACTATCAGCGTCATCACCAGTACCCATAGTATCTATTGCATTTTGTGAAAACATTTGGCTAGTTTCTAAATCATCCTCCATTCCAAAAAACTTATTAGCATCAACAAAGGTTAAATAATAATAAGGGTCAATATATGCAGTGAAAAAAGACTCATCATTCATATATGAATTTGATGTTATATCTTCTATAAACCTCTGTGCAGTGTCATAAGGATTTGTCCATATTTGTTGATCTGTCGTATCTTCAACATTTGATGCATATCCTAATTTTAATTCTTCTGCAATAGCAAGTAAAGAATTCCAACTAGTGTTATCTTGAAACTGAACCTTCTCGGTAAATAAATTAGGTACATGCATTCTACCATCTACCATGATTTGTGAAGCTTCATCTGATGCTCCACCTCCACCTAACGGTGTTATTTTTTCAATAGTAAAATCAATTCTTATAGGTTTAAATGTAGTCTCTTCTCCTTGGGACCTAATATACAATTGAATAATATCACCATCTTTTGGAAAAAATCTAGCAGTAAACATAGCATCAACATCAAAAAAGCTAAATTTACAGGTTGGATAAAACCCAACTGACTTAAGCTCAAACGTTTCTAATCTATCACCCTGTACTTCATAAGAATTAATTTTAATGAGTGGTATCATTGTAGAAAACTTACTAGGTTTTTCTTTTATTGTATCACCATCGGAATTTTCAGTACCACTTTCTACATCAGTCATTTCTAGTTCATCTAACTCAATCGTCGGTTCTATAACTGTTAGTATATTTCTTTCTACCGTTGACATATTAGTTTGATTGTTTAGTATTTCTGCTTGGTAGGTTAGTTCCTAATTGTATTTTTCCACCTTCGTAAGTTTTAGATTCTTGTCCAAGTTGTAGCATATTCGGTGGCATTGGTTGTTTTACACCAGCCTCTTTCGTTTTAGCTTTTTCAATTAGTCTCTGAATTCTTGATTGATCTTTTTCACTTTGTCTCCCAGTATCAACATAAGCCTCTTGTACTGCATTAGGCCTTGATGCAGGATTAGGTCTTTTATAAACAAGATCTTTTCTACTTAAATTTGGAATAATTAAAATATCACCTTCATTAACGCTAAAAGGATTAAAGATATTATTAACAACACAAATAGCATCTATAAATTCACCACTACCAAAATAAATATTTGAAATTTTATCTATTCTACCAATTTGATCTTGCATTACATAATGCAAAGCCCTAACACCTAAATCAGAATCATAAATAAAAGATGGTGCTGTAAGATCCCAGTAACCTTCACCCGTCTTATCTATGATTAGTTTATTCTTTAATGTTAATGATTTTATATCCATATCTTTTCAATATATTATGAATCTATAAACATACTTACTGTATTAGAAATATATTCTGCACTATCACTAGTAGCTTGTTTATTAGGATTGCTTTTTATGTTACTTATTTTACTATTCTTTACATTAGATGTTGAACCACCTTGTGTAGGTTGTAATCCTTTTTTATAATTACCTGCCTTAACTGATCCGTATGTTGCAATGTCTTCACCGGCTAAATTTAAAATATCCTCTTCACCTTGAGCAGACGCGTAAATTCTACCACGACCAGCATTAAACATGTTTTCTATATCACCTTTATCTCTAGGCTTACCGTGCTTAAGATCAATTTCAAATTTAACTTCCATAGGGAAATCATCATATCCTAAGCCATGACCTAACGTCATTGTTGAATTATCACAATACATGTTACCCATAGTAACAATAGGATTTAATGGATTACCAACAGTCACGTGCCAATCACCAGTAGGTTCCGCACTTATTAAAGCTTTAGATGCTTGTGTACCAGAAACTGCCCCAACATTATCACTTAAAAATCCACCTAGCATATTACCTAACATAGTCTTACCAACCTTAAGTAATCCTTCTACACCATTTTCTAAATTAAATTCACCAGTTCCACCACCAAACACATTTTTAAATCCAGTTTCAACATCAGTAACTACACTTCCAATATATCCACTAAAATCACCTTGTTTTAATTTATTAATATCTCCAAACTGACTAGCTACTGCACCAGCACTACCATAGTACCTCTGTCCTCCTCCAAAGAATTGACCATTATTATAAGTCATAGTTAACATGTTACTTATAATGTCAATCATTGCAATTTTAGGATTAACATAATTAAGAGATTTAAGTTCATATTCAAAATTAAGTTTTAAGTCATTTGAAAATTTCATACCACGATCTCTAACGTTAGTTGAATCAATAACATTAACTGGTCCTATTACAAAGTTAGCATAAGTAGTTCCTAGCTTATCACCAGTAGACATATTCTGTTTAGCAAATTTTTGTCTTGAACTAATTCCTTTAAATGCATCAGCGGTTGCTTTACCAACACCACCCATTTTGGAATAAAAAGGTTGAGACGTATAACCACCATCACCACTACTAATATCTTCCATTTCAGATTTAACTTCCTTATAGTTTAATCCATAAGACATTGTTAAAATATCATCTAGTTTATTTCCAGCCGCTTCACCCATATAAGTAACAGCAGTAACACCAGCAGTCTGTGTAGCATCTACAGCTTCACCTGGTTTAGGTGCTTTAGGATCTTTAGACCCAGGAGAAACAGATAAATCAAATATGTTATCATTTACCGGAGTAGGGAACCTTCTCAATGTAATCAGATGATTAACCGGAACTTGTTTATAATATTTACAATAAAGAAAATCTTGCGCGGTATAAGATATTCTAGGATAATTAGTATTAAAGTAATCTATGAGTTTAGCAATAGATACATTTCTAGCATCAGCACCACCCATAGCAGGATTATCTGGCTGATCATGAAACCCATTAAAAACTTCTCCTCCGGTTAAACCTCCATACAATCCCCTAAAATTAAATAAAGCATATCTATTAAAAATAGATCTAGGAATAACAGAATTCATACCTACAGCTACACCAAATACATCAGGCACAGCACCTTGTGTATAAAAGTTTTTTGCAAACAGTGTATCTACCCCATGTGCAAACCCAAATGATTCGCCACCAAACGCCCCAACTATTTGGTCGGTTTCTTTGCTTGGGTTGGTTGGAAATAATGCATCGTTAAGTTTTCCTATCTTATCAGAGAATCCCATATAATAGTCTATTTTTAGTATATATTCAGCTTAAGCTGTTGAGATACTTATCAATGTCAATATCTCCATTTTTAAACTTATCGCTCCAGCCTTTTTTAAACCTAATATTAAACTCTTGTGAACTATCAGTTGAAAGAGAACCTTTAAAAAAAGGCCTTGATGATATGTCTCTTATTTCTTTTAGATTTTTTGATATTATATAAAACTGAACCTTTTCAAATAAACCTTGTAAATCATTTTTAGTTTTTTTGCACATAACCGATTCTACTATTACATAAAACCGTTCCCTATCACTTTCATTAAATCTTTCCTCTAATAAACTTTTATTTTTAAAGTCTTCTTTTTTAATAGGCATTTTTCTGGCTCTATTATCAAATTCATATTTAAAGTTCATATCAAAAAAATTAGACTTAAGATACTTCATATTATCATACATCTTAATAATACGTATTTGGTATAGTGGATTCACAGGATCCCATTGGGTATCTACTATAAGGCCTTTTATTGGCAACAAAACATTAGGCCTGCTAAAAGATGATAGCAGGCAGTAAACAGTTTGTCCTTTTGTAAATATCCTATGGGCTTTCATTCAAACTCTACAGCATCTTTAAATAATTCAGCCGTACCGTTTACATTAATATCAGGTGAATGATATATGTTATAATATATAGCCCTATCAGTTAAAGATTCTACATATTTTTTTACACCAATTATAGTTCCTTTATTAAGATTTCCTAAAACATAAAAAATAGAAGTTGTAGTGTTCCTACCTAAGACTGTCTGTAACTGCCTCATTAAGTAAGATGATACTACGGCATCAGACGGTTCATATTGATAAAAGTCATTTTTTGTAAGCTTGTTAAAAATATCCATATAACTTATACATTCAATATTTCTTGGTACACTGCCTAAAAACTTTTTTACTTTTATTGCATCCTTAGAGTATATAAAATTAAATTCTATTTCTGTTTCCATTCTTTCAATAAATCGATCTCTGCTTGGAGTTCTCTTATTTTACTATCCACCTCTTTTTGGTTAGGTTCATAGTGAGTACCCCATTCAGTTTTGATCCGTAAGCAATCTTTTTCAAATTTGTTACCGCACTCTAATCCTATGTCTTCGCAAAGTTCCCAAAAGAATCGCATGATGTATTCATATTTATTTCTATGCTCATCATTTGATTCATATACATCGGTCGAGGTCCATTGTTCTCTACCTCCACCATGATTATCGTCAATCACTCTTTTGATAACACCATTTCTTGCAGGCTCTAAAACAATTTTAACCATTTAATCTTTTATTTAAAGATTCTCTTGCATCTTTCATTATTTGTCTAGCTTCCTTTTTATCAGCCTTCCAAGTTTCTTTATTCTTAACCATTAAGATGGCATTAGCTTCTCTTAACATTTTAATTTCAGATTCATCATAACCAACTTCTCTCCACACTTCTATTTGTCTTTCTTCTGCTGCTTCTAATTGAGATGCTATTTTTTTGTCAACACTATCAACATTAGCTGCATGTATTTCCTTACCTCTTTCAATATTCTCTCTTGTAAATTCCATCCACTTATGAAATGGTAATTTACTTTTAGCTTTTAGAAGTCCTTGGTACTTCATCGCTAATCTTCTCTGTCTTCTATTTGGTGCTTGTGTCATATGATTGATTTTATTATATATTATACCTTAAATTGCTTAGTCAATTTTATATCTAGTTTTAATTAATTCCTTAATGCTGTCAAAAAGACTATCTAAAATTAAGTCTTCTGATATTTGATTTTTAATAAAGGATTCTAATTCATCATTTACTTCTTCGGTATCAAACGAAGAGCTGATAATTTCATATATAGCTTTTTTAGGAACGTTTATTGGAAATGAAAGATTCAGTTTTACTTTATCATTCTTTTTCTGCTTATCAAAAAGAGTTCTTATTGGAGATGAGGTTTCTTTTTGTGGTGGTAATTTTTCTTTATATACCTTGGCTGCCTTTGTTGATGCTGGTGTAGGTGGATTAAAATCTAAAGGTTCACCATCTAAAGGTTCTAAAAATTCACTAAGTAAATTTGTTGCTATCCTACCACCACTATTAAATATAGTCCATTCATTATCAACACCCTTGACTATTTCTACATTACCTAACTTATCACCCTTAATCCACTGGAGTTTCTTTTCCTCTGTGTTTTCCATACTATTATTCTTTTATAGTTATTATACCTAGAAAAAAGAAATTGTTTAAAATTATGGCTGAGGATCAGCTCCTTCGAATAGAGCATAAGTAATAATTACATCATTTCCACCTAAGTGAGCAGCGGTTACCCTATCACAAGCAAAACCTACCATTAATCTTTCATTCCATCTAGTGACACCTTTTGCAAGTAAAAACGTTCCGTTAAAACATGCGACAGCCCTACCGGTTTCTCCATCAACATATGTTTCATAAGTTACATTAAAATCTAATTGAGTATTACAAATTGCCTCCCAGTCCTGTTCCCCTTGACCATTCATACCACAACCGTGGGAAAATAATTGAATACCAAAATTTGTTGCATCATTCGTATATAGGCCATTAGTTTTAACTCCTACTACAGTACCTCTGATTGATACTATTGAATCCGCAGCTAGACTTCTTGTTAAAACAATACCATTACCTAGTAGAGTAAATGCATCTTCTGTACCACTTGTACCATCTAAAATTCCACCAGTACCACCACCACCTGGCCATGTTGATGAATTCCATCCGCCACCTTCAGACAAACTACCGGTACCTCGTGGTGGTCCTACGCGGTAGCTACTAAGTGCCGGGTTAGAAATAAAGTATCTAGGTAAGCCATCACGAACACTAAATGATGACTTTACAATAAGAGGGTTAATATCACCTGATCCACTCGGACCACTTGGTCCGCTTACTCCTTGTGGTCCGCTTACTCCTTGTGGTCCGCTTACTCCTTGTGGCCCTTGTGGCCCAACAGGTATAAGACATACTTCATAAGGATCACCACCAACACTAAAATCAAAACCAGAAATATATGTAACATCATATAAGATTCCATTTACGGTTTGGAGATTAATACCAGTTACTTCATATTGTGCGACGACTGGACTGGCTTGGTTAGTTCTTGTTAATGTTATTATACTTCCTACCCCTAATCCGTTTCCTTGTAGTGCTCCACTTACTGTACCTAACCATATTGTGGTAATAGTGGTAGTTAAGATAGGTGTAGCAGAAGAACTTGATCCACCACCAACAGTTTGATTATTATTAGTTGGTAGAGGGTTTTGTTGTGACACATAACCACCTACTGGAACAAAACAACCAGATGTTGTACCTTGTGGTCCTTGTGGCCCACTTGGTCCACTTGGTCCTTGTGGACCTGATACTGTTGATGCAGGACCGCTTGGTCCTTGTGGTCCACTTGGTCCTTGTGGACCTGATACTGTTGATGCAGCACCACTTGGTCCTTGCGGTCCACTTGGTCCACTTGGTCCTTGTTCACCTTGTGGTCCTTGTGCTCCAGTTGCATCTATACCAGGAGGTCCACTCGGTCCTTGTATACCTTGTGGACCAATTGGTCCTTGTATACCTTGTGGACCAATTGGTCCTTGATTACCTTGTTCACCTTGTGGTCCTTGTGGTCCAACTGGTCCTTGATTACCTTGTTCACCTTGTGGTCCTTGATTACCTTGTGGTCCTTGTGGTCCAACTGGTCCTTGATTACCTTGTTCACCTTGTGGTCCAACTGGTCCTTGATTACCTTGTTCACCTTGTGGTCCTTGTGGTCCAACTGGTCCTTGATTACCTTGTTCACCTTGTGGTCCTTGATTACCTTGTGGTCCAGTTGGTCCTTGGTTACCAGTATTACCTTTAGGTCCGGTTGGCCCACTTACACCTTGTACTCCTTGTGGCCCGCTTGGCCCTTGTACACCTTGTACACCATTATTACCGGATAAACCTTCTGGTCCGCTTGGTCCTTGTGGTCCGCTTGGTCCTTGATTACCTTGTTCACCTTGTGGTCCTTGTGGTCCTTGTTCTCCTTGTGGCCCTTGTACACTAACGCCGCTTGGTCCTTGTGGTCCGCTTGGTCCTTGTATACCTTGTACACCATTACTACCAGATAAACCTTCTGGTCCACTAGGTCCTTGTGGTCCTTGTGGTCCTTGTGGTCCATTACCAATGAGTTTAACTAATGTAAGTGAAATATTTGCAAGTGTTAAATTTACACCAGCTGAACTCTTAAGTCTCATTTCAACCTGATCGCCGTCATTAAGATCTAATATATCTACAGTAGACATGCTATTATATTCTGATGCCGTAAAATCAGATCGGAATTCAGTAGTACCACTTCCACCGTATGCACTACCATTAACAAATATTTCGGCAAGTATATTTTGGCTAGCTGGTATTACTCCACTAAGTGTAAAGTTAATTTCATAATCTCCGGCTTCACCAGCATTAATACTTAGTACATTACCTTGTGGGCTTCCTCCTGGGGTAGCGTATGACATTTGATTTAATTCACCAACATCTAATAATAAACCTACATAAGAAGTCGTTATTGCTATTTGGCCTGCCCCATTACTTAATATCATAGAACCGTATGCATTGGATCCAGCAACAGTACCAGCAGGCCCGCTTGGTCCTTGTGGTCCACTCGGTCCTTGATTACCTTGTTCACCTTGTGGTCCTTGATCACCGGTTAATCCACCATCCCCGCTTGGTCCTTGTGGCCCAGTTGGTCCTTGTACACCGGTACCAGTTGGTCCTTGTGGTCCTTGCGGTCCTTGATTACCTTGTTCACCTTGTGGTCCTTGCGGTCCTTGTTCTCCTTGTTCACCTTGTGGTCCTGATACAGTTGACGCAGCACCTGTTGGTCCTTGTGGTCCACTTGGTCCTTGATTACCCTGTTCACCTTGTGGTCCTTGTTCACCAGCATCTCCTTGCGGTCCTTGTTCACCTTGTGGTCCAGTATCACCCTTATCACCAGTAACAACAAACGATAACAAAACATCCTCATCCATAGTAAAAGGTGATGACGCTGTTGATGCTACCGGAACTACATCCAATTCCCAATGACCAGTTTGATCAATTAAATCAGTTATTTGAAATAATATAAACTCTGAAGTATCAGCTTTAGCAGAAAGTCTTACATGCCCTTTTGGTATAGATGACGATGATAGAATGGTATTTAAAAATGCAGATACATCAGAACCAGTAATTCCTGCATCATTTATACTCATGATAGTAGAAAGATTTTGTGTTGCACTATTTAATGAAACATAACTAAAACCAGGATCTCCTACTGTTAATATTGTATTGAACTCATAATCAAATGTGGCTCCACCAAAGGACCCAGCAGGTCCTTGTGGTCCTTGTGGTCCATCATTACCATCAGTCCCAGGTGCTCCTTGATCACCTTGTTCACCTTGCGGTCCTTGCGGTCCTTGTGGTCCACTTGGTCCTTGTGGTCCTTGTTCACCTTGTGGTCCTTGTTCACCAGTACCAGTTGGTCCTTGTGGTCCACTTGGTCCTTGCGGTCCGCTTAATCCTTGTGGCCCTTGTACAGTTGATGGGGCACCAGTTGGTCCTTGTGGTCCACTTGGTCCACTTGGTCCTTGTATACCTTGCGGTCCTTGTGCACCAATTAAACCTGCGCTGCCTGGATTAACATTTTGCCATGTTGTACCTGTCCATTGTAATAAATCTAAATTGTTAGGTGTTGCTCCTACATAATTAACATCACCTATCATTTGCATTGTTGAACTACCGTTATTTAAAGTAGCTAAATCAATTTCACTTTCATCAAAGTTATAAACAATATTATTATTTGCAGCATCTGTAGCTACAGACAATGGGCTACCTGTTGTATTATCAGCAGCAAAACCTCTAAATGTTAAATTGGTAGAACTCATTCCAGCAAAAACAGCTTCCCCTGTACCAATATTTGTACCTTGGTTTATTTCACCAGTAGTACCTGTGTTAATAAGCTTAATTACATTATAAGTATTATCATACTGAAGAATCATTCCTGCACCAGCAACTAATCTAAAAGTATCATTAGGAATAGTAGAATTTAGTGTAAAGTCATTACCTGATTGAAACGACCCAATGGCTCCTGTATAGTTTACAACAATCTTACCATAGCTATTTGATCCGGTAACAGTAAGATCACCAGTACCAATACCACCAATGATGTCCCATTCACTAGTTTCAAATACACCTTGGGTAGTTCTTTTATTTGCTCTCCACCATGCTAATGCTTCTGATGCCACACTAGTTCCGCCGGTTGCATCAATTATTTCCACTGGGTGATATACTACATGCCCTTCATCATAGGTTCTATTATCTACCCATGGATTAGCTACTGCTTTAAAATTTTAGTCTACCTCAACATTAAAAAGTTCTCTTTTAACTTCATTTCTGTAGATGATATATTCTTTGAGATTGAATGCCATTTAATCTTCTGTTTTTTTATTTATTCAGGTGGTTCATTAATAATATTTACATCATCATAAGGAAACTCAGAAGTATCCCTTTTAGGTATAAATGCCTTTCTTAATTGGTTTAAATACCATGTACCTTCAGACCATCCAGGTATAGCGTAGCACGGTGAATAAATTCCTGTAGTATATATTCTATAAATTTCATTATAGAATTTTCTATAATCTTCAACAGCTTTATTAATCATTCCTACTTGCCTATCGGTTAAAACCGACCTTTGTGAATTTCTTTGAATATCAAATGATGACCCAGCAGTAAGCTTAAAGTTACCGGTTAAATCTTCGGCTCTATATTCTGTAATAAATTCATATAGGTCACTGGCTCCTAAAAATAATTCGATAGATACTAGATCACCAACAAAGCAATCATCAAAAGGTACATAATTATTCTGATAGAATAATTCCATCTCCTTAATGTTATTAAAATCTGTGAATTCTGTTTTTTGTGCAGCCTGGTCATAAAATCCTATACGGATTTTTGACACTATAATTTTATACTTTTTTAAATAAACAAAAAAGTCTAGAGAAAGTTTAAATGTTAATGCTTCAACAACCAAGAGGACTTGCTATTTTTAGTATATATTCAGTCCTTTATTATGCGGTAGTCATTTAATAGGTTGAAAATTTTACCGTGTGTCACATTACATTCATTAAAAATTTGAAGGTGATCAGTATCTCTGTAATCTTGCATCCAATAAACATGCTTAAATCCTGCATTAACTAGAATTTTAGTACACATTTTACATGGAGATAGAGTTAAGAGTATTATATAATTTTGTGGATCGTATTCTTGAAACTTAGCAATCATATTTACTTCAGCATGAATAAATCCACTTTCTCCTGGTGTTAAAGAATCTTCCTCAGTTCCAGTATCAGTATTAATTTCAGCTCCACTATAAGAGCCATTATATCCAAAGCTTGCTATTTTACTAAAGTCTTTTTTTAAGGCCATACAACCAACCTTAGTAGTAGAAGAATTTGAAAGATCCCTAATACTTAATAAAATATTAGTGAATGCTTTTAACTTTATTTGAAGTCGTTGAAGTTTGGGATCCATTTTTGTTTAATTAAAGTAGCTTTCATTTTTACCTCAGGTAAATCTTTATTAAGACTGTTTGCAATTCTTATGTTTTCTTTATCATCATCAAAGAATTGAAAATTTCTAAAGCCCATTTGTACAAATTTCATAAAGGCATCCTTTTTCTTTTGTGCAGTAGAGCCAGTGAATCCTAAAGAAGGATCATTAATCGCAAAGATAAAATCAGGATTAACATCAACGCCGTTATGCATCAGAAAATCATAGATAAGTTTTGAATCATCTCTCGCAGTAATAATACCTACGGCAGTACCTTTTGCAATTGTTCTTTTAAGTATTCTAAAAACCCAATCAATTATTTTACCAGCCTTAAGAATTTCTAAATCTCTGAAGTCATTAAAATCAAACTCATCATGCGGCTTAGTTTTAAATGTATTAAATTCTTGTGGAGTAAGATCAATCTCATATCCTGTTTTTGGATTGAATACTCTAATTTTACTTTTGGTTACAATCAAAGTATCATCAACGTCAAAGACAGTTATGTCTTTCCCCCATTTTCTATACTTTTCAAATAATTCCATACAATATATATTGTTTAATTTCTGTTGCTTCACCACAGGTGAGATATGGAATGGATACATTAACAATTTCTTCCATTCTCATATATATGTTTTACTACCGGGAACCTTAATGAATATCCACCATTTTGGTTTTGGCTTTCTTCAAAATATTGAACAGTTACAGTTTTACCTAGTAGTTCATTATGATGATTGAGGTAATGTTCTCTTTGTTCTTTAGAAAACCCAGATCCTACACTTACACGGTTACCTTTATGTTCAATTATAATATTACTTAAACCTTCTTTCTCAACCTGTTTTCCATTTTCTGTCCATCGCATTGTACCGTTCATACATTCTAGGATTGTGTATTCAGCATCATGGAATTTTTTAACCTTTAAAAGATTATGGCTTCTTTTACCTTCATAGCCAATATTCTTTCTAACCATGATTCCTTCAAACCCAGCCTCTTCAGCTTCTTTTGCCATTTCAGTAAATTGTTCTTCGGTAGTTAATTGTTCTTGTGGTAAGAATTCTAACATAGAAGAGTTAATGTTTTCTGGAAGGAGATCATATCCATTCTTAAGCCTTTCAGTAAGTGGTGTAGTTCCAACCTTATCATCAAATTCGTCTAAGGTTAAAAAATCAAATACAAAGAATTTAGGATTTTCAATTTGATGGTCCTTCTTTCTGATTTGTTTCATAATTCCTTGGAAGTCTTCATTACCATCTTTATCTACCATACAGATTTCTCCATCTAAAATAAAGTCTCCACCTATTTTAGAAATTTCATTTTCTAAATTACCTAAGGTTGTAAATTCTTTACCGTTTCTTGAAAAGAATGTTACAGTATTCATTTCCTTTCTACAGATACATCTTACTCCATCCAATTTTCTGGATCCGTACCATTCTCCACTTTGAAAATCCACTCTCTTAGGATTATATGCATTTGCTAAAGCGACTTTAAAGGTAGGAATTAAATCTGGGTGGATTGCCTTATTGATAGAGGTAGTTCCACATCCCATATTAAGGTCCCGGTTTAACATGTAGTAAATAATATCTTCCCATTGTTTATTCTCTAGGACAAACCTATTTACATTTGCAATTGCCGTATGACCGGTACATACCCTATTTCTTAAATCATCCAATAAGGTAAAAATACTACCGTATGTATTTGGGTGACCTAGTAGATCTGAGTTCTTTTTGCAATTCCTAGGAGTTACGTTGTACTTAAAATAAGGATTGTAAGTATAGAAGAAAACCTTCTGTAAGAATTCTCTATCAGAATTTTCATCAGAGTTATCAGCATACTTTTTAAGAGTTGCAATTTTATGATTTCCTGAAGAAGAAGATCGCATTTCATCCAAGAAGGATTGTAGATAAGTAAGGTTTGTGTATTCAGTCATATTCCGTTTATTTAATTATATTATAAATATAATCAATTTAATTGGGAATTGAAAATTTTTGGGAGACTTTTTTTAAAAAGTTATTAACAATTTTTTAACTGATCTTGTATAGCTTTAAGCTTGGCGCATTTTTCAAAATCTTCCTTTTCTTCAAAATGTTCAATAATTTTATTTAAACTACCTATTCTATTTCGTGCTGTTGTTTCCTCATAATTTAAAACATGAGAAGGAAACATTACAATTACATTATAACATAAGTTCATATATTGATCCCAGCTACCTGTTTCCATTTGATCCAACAATGACTTCATAAACTCCTCGTCGCTATATTCCATTTTCTAAATCTTTCATCTTTTTTATAAGCTCTTCCTGTTTCTCAGTTAGAGACTCCGGTAAATTAACTAATATGTTTACAATTAAATCACCTAATACATCAGGATTATTGTAATTAGGAAACCCTTTACCTTTTATTCTAAGCATAGTACCATTCTTAACACATTTAGGTATGGTATAAGTTATAGTTTTACCAAAGACATTCACTTCAGCTTTACCTCCTAATAATGCATCATATAAGCTTATATGTTTTATCGTATGTAAACCTTTTTGGTCTAAATAAAAGTTAGGATTATCCAGTATTAAGATAGTTAAAATAAGATCACCATTTTGTTCTTCAGTCATTCCTTTCTGACCTAAGCCTTTGAGTCTCATTCTTTGCCCAGGTTTAACGCCAGGTTTAATTTCTACATTTACTGTTTTTGTACCTATTCTAATTGATCTCTTGCAACCATAATATGCATCTTCCAACAATATATGAATTTGAGTAGTGACATCTCCACCTTTATTATTGTTTGGTCCATATCTCTGGTTAAACATGCTAGAAAAACCACCACCACTACCTGATTTTATAAAATCTTCAAAGAATTCATCTGTGAAACCAAATGGGTTACCTCCTATATTACCTCTTCTCTTAGGATCTGTGATTGCTTCATATGCATCAGCTATTTCTTTAAACTTATCTTCATTGCCTGTAGACTTATCAGGGTGATATTGTTTTGCTAATTTTCTATATGCCTTTTTTATATCAGCTTCATCGGCGTTTCTATCTACGCCTAATATTTTATAAGGATCTTTCATTTCCAAAATAACTGTATGCCTATTAAGCTACAGGCTAAGAACAGTGACACTATTGTTTTTGTAGTAATACCTTCACCAAGAAAGTACCAAGTTAAAAATGTAAATGAAATAATACCAGATCCAAATGCAATAAATCTACCTGGCCATAATAGACCATCATAGTATTCTACCATAAACCTAGTACCATAAATTAATATGTAACTTATTGACGTTCCAAATATAACAGATATCAAAAACGGATTCTTTTTAAACCAAGGCCATACAAATTGCCCATTTGTTTGAAACCATATTGCAGCTTGCCCTACAAAGAACAATAAAAATGCTAAAAGTAATTTACTCATTTATATAATATTTATAACCCATACGAACCATGTGGTCCATGTGGTGTTCCATTTGTTTTGCGGTTATCCATACAGAAGGTTCTGGTTTTACAACACCATCTTCTCTTTTATCAAAAGCCTTATTTAAAAACCATTTTTCTTTTTTACTCTCCCACCAAAACCATACCTTTTGCCATGACTTAGGTTTTTTCATATAAACTTTATTACCTTTATCCATGTGAGCAATAAATTGTTTATATGTAATATCTTTATCTGCCATTTTGATTTGCTTCTTTTATTGCAATTTTGTGGAGCTTTTCTTCTAATGCAAATTTTCTTTCATCTAATTTATTGGCTATTTCTAATTGATTAGCAATTCTCTCTAGTACCGATGTTAGTTTTGGAATGTCTTTTTCCAATAATTTGCGACCCATACCTGTTCTTAAAAATTCTGACATAATAAGTTGTTTATTTTTATATGCAAAAACTCGACTTAGTTTTATGAATATATAATCAAAATAACAACATTATGAAAAAAGTACCTTTATTTGAAGACTTTGTGCCTGTAGGCTTTGCTACAGATAATGCAAGATCATTTTCCCTAGGAGGAGTTAACAGTACACAAACAGGATATGACATGGATGCTATTGTCGGACCAGTACAAACCCTAGGTAATCATGTAGCAGAACAAGCAAATAGCTATGAATCAAATGATAACACAGAACATACAGCTAAAGCATACATTAAAGAAGCAAAGAAACATATTAATGATAAGATAGATGAAGCATGCGAAACTTATTCAGCGATGGATGAAGCAACGATTAATGAAGGAACTGATATTAGTTCATGGAATCAGGCTGGAATTAAAGGTTCTGATAATGCTCAGATAACTACTTTTTTTGGACCTAAAGACATTGAAGATTTTGGCTTAGGTAGAAAATGTATGCAAATAAACATAGGAAGAAATTATGTTCAATTAAATCCTGCTGATATTGTAGAATTAAAGGACCTTCTTAAAAACTATAAAGTATAATATGATACCTAAATTTGAAAACTATTGCTTTCTCATCAACAATTTCAACTTAAATGAAGCTTCTGATTATGAATTTAATCCTAGTGAAGCTGCTACAAGATTAAAGGCTAGAGAAAAAGAAAATATCCAAAGATATAGAGCTGCTCAAGATAGAGGTGATAATTATGCAATTGAGCTATACGAACTAAAAATTAAAATGGATAAAATTGACCTTGAAGGATTAAAGGTACAAACTGCAATTCACCAACTTAAACAAAAGAATGGAAAATAATGGAAAATAATCAAGAAAGATCAGACTTAAGTAAAATTCGTCACTTTAAAGGTACAGTAAAAGATTTTAAAAATTACTGGGATGAAATGGCTGGAACTGAAACTAATGCGTTCGGTACTCCAGAATATCAAAGCTTTAATGATGTACATCCAACTCGCGGTGCTAATGATAGTAAACATTGGGAAACTTCAAATGTAACTGAAGGTAGAAAAACCACCGACGGTTTAGGAAAAGAAGGTATGGAAATTTACACAGACTTAGCTGATCTTGTAGGATTTGAAAAAGGCATGACTATTATGAACTACAAGGATATAGAACCTGCTATGAAAGACCATAAGCTATTTAAAAAGTTAAATCCTAGAGAGGTAAGAATCTTAGGTAATGCATTAAGTAATCTAATGAGAATAGCAATTAGAATGGAAAGGTAATATGAAAGAAAACAAAACTCACATAACAAAATTTGATTTATTTGAATCTAAAAAATCAGATGCATTAGCAAAAGCAATGGATAAAGCAATGATTAAGATAGATGATTCAATGTCTTATACGGATTTTGCTTTAGCAATTGGAAAGATTCTAAGAGAAGATTATGGAAAACATACCTTTGATGGTTTTATGAAAGTTCTTCATAAAGACTTAGGAATATAATTTTAACTAAAAAAGACCACTCTATGAGTGGCCTTTTAGTCTTATAGCTTTTTATTATCTTAGTTTGATATACTTCTTTCTATTCTGAATATACATCTGACCAATAGGTGCAGTAATTAATTCTCTTCCATATACATCATAGATTTTATTATCACCAATCATAGTAGGAGTTAACTCTTCTATACCAACAGTACCACCCATAGACATTCTCATCCAAGCCTGCCCATCCCATACTTGATTGAAGCAACAACTCATAGTGTCAACATAACCTAATGTATCTGTTAAGGTATAACTAATACAAGTTGTAATTGTATCATAAGGCATTCCAGTAGTTGGATTGTAATTGTATACTATATGTGTACAAGCATTATTGAAACAACTATCTTCTCCTAACGTTGTTTGACCACCATAAGTGACAGCATATAATGGAGCCATCACTGGTAAACTATTTCCAGTAATTGGTATTGCTATTTCTAATTGATACTGTGAACCTGTTGTGTATGTCATGTTTGAATCACATAACGTCTGTGCTTGTAATTGTAGGCCAAGCGAAACCATTACCATCATTAAAATCTTCTTCATCTTCATTTTTGTTTAATTATATAGAGAGCTTAATTTTTGTTTAGGTTCAACTCTCAAGAACCTTACAGCTTCAAGACTCTATTCTAATGTAATATATCCATTGGCAACTGACCAAGGTTCTTTATCCCATAGGTTAATTGCTATAGCACCTCTTCGGCCAGATTTTACCGGAAGAACGCAGTGTGCTACTTGACCAGGATTAAAGATAATAAGTCTGTTAGCTTTAGCTTTTATAATTTCAGGATCTTTATCTGTACCGTCGGTATATACAGCAAGTTCTCCACCTTCAAAAGTAAATCCTTCTGGGTAATAAACACAACCCATAATTGGAGTCAATCTCACACCATCCCATTTATAATCAGGTCTCTTCATTCTATATGCAACATCATCATCTAAATGCATTTCTAATTTATCTTGAAACTTAATACCATCTTTATGATTACCTGTTGCTTCTTGTATTCCTGTCCAATATTCAAAACCATCAATATTAATTGCACCCATATTTAAAGGAAAGTTTTTCTTAAAGATATATTCTGTAAGTTTTTGATATATGTTTACAGAGTCCTTTGCCCACCATCCTTTCCAATACTTATATTTACCTGGATCACTAAAAAATGTTTGGTCATTTTTTATTTCATCCATTAAAGATTGGTCTTTTATAAAATCGTCAAATACAGTTATCATAATTTATTTAAATAATTTTTCAAGATCGTTTTTCTTGATTACTTGTTTTAGCATCTTAACATAGTTTTTTGCCTCGGCATAACTTGCCCCTAAGTATTCAAAATAATCTTCTTCAGAATCTAGCTTACTTAAATACCTACACTGATAAAAAGCATAGTCATATACCGATTCTCTCCAATGATTATAGTAAGCATGATTTCTATTAGTACCTTCTGCTGTTGTAATTCTACGTCTTGCTTGTTTCATACCAAATAGATTATGATTCTCTAAAAAGATATCACTTTTAAAATGACCAGTTTCTAAAATAGATTGTGCCATTACTATGTGTGGGTAGTCAACATTAAGATCAGTTAACATTGATACTAATTTATCTTGAGAGAAAGTATCTACTTGGGCAATAAAGATTTGAGTTTCACCTTCTTGTAGATTTTCAATAATAACTTCCTTTGCCGTACCTCTACCAACAGAAAATCCAATAATAGAAATTAATAATAGAATTGATAAAAGATAAAGAACCCATGTCTTTATACATACTTTACTATACTTTAATTGATCTTTGTCGTATTTAAATATCATATACTTTTTTTAAGTTAAACAAAACAGCATTAAAGAAAAATACCCTAATGCTATAATTAGAAAAATATCTATTGATTCTAATTTAGTTAATAATCTTTTCATAATTCTTTAGATAAAAATATCCATAGTATTATGTATACCCAGAATGCTGCAGGTATAAAAAATAAAAATCCAACCCTCCATAAAATAGAAGGTAATCCTGACCACTCTCCTAGCCCCTGGCATACACCACCGATGTAGCCACCTCCTCTGTATAATTTATTTGTCATCTTTAATTTTTAAAATTTACCTTCTGCTACCTGAAAACAATCAATGTTATTTTCTCTCCACATCTTAACGACTTTTTCTCTATCATCAAAGACACAAAGAATATCATTTTTCTTTTCACCTTCAAATAAAGTATCTAACCAATGCTGCTTTAGCTTATCATCTGGCATCCACTTAAATGGATGAGCAGTAGGTCTCATTTTTAATACATCAAATGGAACACCAAATTTATTTAACCATTCTCTAGTAGTATCTTTAGTAGCTTTACTCCTACCGCTGAAAATTACTATTTGATGACCGGCACTTTTTAATATTTTAGCCATGTGAATAACTGGCCAGTTTGGTTTATCTAAACTAATGTTATTAGGATCAAAGAATTTATCCCAATCCATTTTACCATCTTCCTTTGTAGATAATTGTCGCCTTTCTTCAATATCAGCCAAAGTACCATCAAGGTCAAATATAACAGTATTTTTCGTACCGTCTAAGTCAAATTCACTTATATCTAATTTCATAATTGATTTATTTAATTTAATTATAACAAACTAATTTACAAACTGAAAGTTTAATTAGAATTATTTTGTTCATCATCTCTAAGTTTTTGAACGTAAACTGCCTTTTGTTTTTGGAGTCTTTTAGTTGTGGATGGTTTAGTATACTCTTTTCTATTTCTGATCTCTCTGATCTGTTTAGTCTTTTTTAGTTTTTGCCTATATTTTTTAAGCATCCTATCAATAGTGTCTTTTTCATTTCTTTTAATTATAATCATATAGTATATATTTTTGTCGGGATGGCAGGATTCGAACCTGCGACCTCCGCGTCCCAAACGCGGCGCGATGACCGGACTACGCTACATCCCGTGTGTTGTGCCGCAGGGGCTCGAACCCCGACTCTTCTGTACCAAAAACAGACGTGTTGCCAGTTACACCACAGCACATAGTAATTACTTACCTATTGTCTTTTACAATTAGCCTAGCTATAGTACCTTCTAATTTTTCTAGCTTTTTACTAATGTGATTGTTTAAAGTATCAACTCTTGAGTCAATTAGTTTACCTAGGTCTTCGGATTCAGCTCCAAAGTTTCTTTCTAACCTTTCAACCTCTGCCTCAGTAAAGTATTGTAATTTATCAAGCTCATCAGAAAAATCATCAGCAGTATCGCCAATGTAATCTTCTATGTCATTACCAGAAAATTCAATTTCTGAAATTTTGTTCCAAACCTTAACCATACCAAAAATCCCTATAACTATAAGGACCGATAGTATACCTAAAGTATAATAAAATATTTCCATGTGTTTTGTTTTATAAAATAAAGTTCGTTCTTTATTTATTATTATATACCTAAATGATCAATAGTTTAAGCACAAAAAAACCCAGGGTCCTAGAATCCTGGGTTTTTTCAAATATGTAAATTAATTAGAATCTTAATCCAAATCCTAATGTTAAATTTGTTGTTTTACTCCCTGTGTGGTAAACCACTTTAGGATCAACAAAAATAGCATCTTTGTGGAATGTGAACATTTTACCTAAACCTAATTCTAGGTTATCAGTTTCAAATTCACTCATAGCAGCATATAGGAAAAAATCCTGGCCACCTGCATTCATAAAATATCTTGCATGAATATCTAATGCAAGATCCTCTGTTGAGTCAGCTTGTGCAATACCTAAACCTACCATAAGTTTATCGGATACTCCGTAACCTAATGTTGGTGCCATTGCCCATTCTGTCCATGCAACATTTGCAACGTCACCAGTACCTACATACCAATCACCTTTTGCATTTTGTGCGTTTGCCCCAAAACCTACTAGGATTGTTAGAGCGAAAGTTAAAATTAAATTTTTCATTTTTAAAATTTGTTTTTGTTATTATTATTGTTTATTGTCACTTTTAAAACACTTAAATTTCATGAGAATGAATCTAGTAATTAAATTTCCATAAATTTTAAATGAGTAGCTGCGAACAGAAGTGTCCACAGTTTGCTTAATGTTTTTTGTTATATTAATTATATAGCATTAAATATTATTGTTTCAGAATTAGTCGTTTTCTAATTGAACAACCGAACCTGATGGTATGTTTGTATTTGCAGGAATAACACAGCCTTCATGAACTGTTACATTATCTCCTATGGTTACACCATCTCCAATATTACAATTTATATCAATGATAGAACCAGCACCGATGTAAACCTGGTCTCCTAATACTGTACCTGGTCTAACTAATGAACAACACCCAACAAATAAACCTTCACCTACGGTAACATCGTCGAGATTATTACATCCTTTCATTAGCTCATGAAATTTACAATCCCTTAATACATCGCTAGCAACAGATAGTCTTTCTTTACCACTTTCATCTGCAATAACCCATTCCAAATCTGATTGAGCTTGAAAATAATTAGTCTTATCATAAACTGCCCATTCACCTTTGCTTAATAATGAAGTAATTTTTGTAGTCCAACCTGTTGGAATACCGCTAGAATTTGTTCCGTAAATATTTAACATACTTTTATTATTTTTTTATATATTTAGTTAGTGTAAGTTATATCTGCATTACCAAAGGTAGTATCAGTTACCCAGTACGGTGGTGGTGTGGTAACACTTTGTAAGTAAATGCCTGCCTTCTCACGGGTTGCATTTACGACCAAGTTATTCATCTCTTCGATTTCTTCATCGGTAAAATCTTCTAACATATGATTCATTGCCATATCTAATGCATGTGATTCATCAAACTCTTCTTGTGTAGGTTCTTGGCGATCAACATAAGGGTCATGCTTAGGTCTTTTTTCAACATAGAGTAAATTACTTCCTATTAACTCAGCTTCTAAAATACCATCTACATAAATTTCCTTTACTGCATTGTATGGAAGTGATGATGGTGTTAATTCTTGGTATAAGTCTGATTGTGCTGAGATGATTTTTGCCACATACGCTTTAGTGAATTGGACATTATACTCAGAAACTTTACCGTTTAGTGTAATTGTTTTTACTATTGACATTAGGTTTAGATTGTAATAAAAAAAAGGAAGACGATGCGAAAGGATTTGAGAATACCTTTATTAACGAAAGCTGCTTTATATTAGACTACCACTCTTTGGACTGCCGTCCTATTACTTAATTAAACCGGCCGAGGTTCAATCATCGTAATTGATTATCATAATCTTCAAGTGTACCTTACGCCACATACTCTTTGCGTTGTTCAGTCATTAACCAGGATTCAGCGGTTTGCTTACCTGGAAGTCTTTGCAAAATCTCTGTTAGATTTTTAATGCGTTAAACCTTTAGCTCTGGTGATTAGCCAGTTCTGAATTTCTCATTTGAGATATCAGTGAACCATCGTCCTAGCCAAGTGCCTTATTCCCTTTTGCTCAGGAATTTTTCAGCAACGCATCTACACATAATTGGAATAATCATTTAGGAGCTACCTAAAGTTTTCCGTTCTGTGCCTTCCCATAATTTTAAAGAACTTATTAATTCGTTTGAATTTATTATTATATACTTAGTTTAAAAATAGTTTCATCTTGATCCTAAAAACATTAAAGTAAAAAATCCAACTACTATAATGATATTAATTATTGTATAAATTCTTTCTTCTTTCATTTCTCGGTTGTATTGATTATCCCTCCTATGATCTTGGTATCTGCTAGGTGATCAAATTTACCGTAAGTATTAATTACATAACCAGTTTCAACAGGTGAAAAGGATTGAATACATAGCCCGTCAAACTCATCGCTAAAAAAGTTACCTAAGTCCATGTGTTCATTTAAGCAAGGTCCACCGCTTGGATCTACCATACTAATCCATGGATTTGATTTTACCAGGTTTTGGTATTGTTTTCCAATAACACTAGGTCCTACATATCGATCGTTTTCATCATACACAGATTCATGAATTGCTTCTTTGAAATCTTCAATATGCATTGGTGTAATTCCTATACCGGAACTATCTTTGCAATAATTCTGATATGCTAATTTATAGTCATTAGAACTTCCAATTCTACAGTGTTTGAAATTACCTTCCCATAGAACCGAACCATCTTCTTGTTTTGTGAATGTAAATACATCACCATATCTATTTTTATATTCTATCATATCTTTATTTTTATAAGGGTGAACCAGACAGGATTCGAACCTGTGACCGTCTGCTTAGAAGGCAGATGCTCTATCCAACTGAGCTACTGGTTCGGGTAAGAGAGGTTTCGGGTCTTTCGGGGTTACTACGATATAGAGGTTAACCCTTACCTTTTTCTATATCATTGTAGCTTCACTACCTCTCTTAATCTAATTCTCCGTTACTCCATGCTTCATAAATGGTTGCCATAATACCTTCATCGGTATCAGCTTCTTCCCAACCAGTAGATTCAT
>Ga0228655_1000083_pt1 | contig 40970 bp, 57 predicted proteins | sample 67DmetaG_FD_182742 | JGI IMG/M metagenome (GOLD analysis project Ga0228655, IMG submission 182742) | Seawater microbial communities from Monterey Bay, California, United States - 67D | ecosystem: Environmental > Aquatic > Marine > Coastal | place: USA: California | collected 2016-11-15
ATACACCGACGATCAAATACACAAAATGCAACAAGGATTTCCACAAAAGTGGAACGGCGAGCAAATAGCACAAATTGCACTATATGATAGTAAAGGTACAAAATACGAATTAGATCAAGCAGAACGTTTCAATGCATTTGGATTCAATAAGTTTCACGGATGGGAATGTAATGCAGGATATCAAGGTTGCGTTATTCGAGAGAACGAAGTTAAACGTAGCTATAGTTGCCATGATGCTCCTTTAGGCACGTTAGACGGAGGATTTGAGCTGTTTAAAGCACCACAAGAGTGTATAACCTATAGTTGTGTTAGTAGTGCAGATAGTAAGATACCAAAAAGAAAACACAATGATTAAAAAAATTAAATTAGATTATAATTTTAGTACATTTTTAAATGCCGACTACAGTGTGCATCGAGGTAGTTGTATTACGCATCAAGTACATGAATTAAAAGATATTCACAAAGATTATGGCGGCTTCCCAGATAGTTACACTAGTAAAAATACAGAAATTAGTCAATTATGGTTTAATCAATCGCAGGTAGATTTTGAAGAACTAAGTAAACAACTTGGTATGCAAGTTATTACCGTTAGTTCTATACTACAACCACCTGGTAATGTTATTCCTATACATAGAGATACGTTTTTTCAAATAAACAAGAGATATCCAGATGACAATCGTCTTAAAGTACGTGCTAATGTATATTTAGAAGATTGGAAAGTTGGCCATTTAGTTCAGTATCAAGATAAAGATAAAAGTTGGCACAACAATACACATTGGTGTGCCGGAGAAGGATTAATTTGGGATAGTAAGCATTTGCATCTTAGTGCCAACGCCGGAATGGCGCACAAATATACACTACAAATTAGTGGATTCTTAAATGGCTGATATAGTTTTATGGTATGATAATTTAATAGGAAACAATTGTTTGATTCAAGATGCTGTCTATCATCTTGATAGGTCCATTTTAGAAAAGATGTCGCGTAGCAATATTAATTTTTCTATAAAACAAACAACTGAACAATTAGATAATACAAAAACTAATGTCTACGTAATTGAACTACACAATGTACACGCAGATGTAGATATATTTTCTAGAATACCCCAACATACTAAAAACTTGTTTAAAGCAGGACTTTCTATTATGTTATACTATCCTAGGGAAGGACATTCGTTAGAAGACTGGTTTTTAAACATCTATAAAAATTTACAAAAAAATAATTTACTAAATGCTAATATATTATTTGTATTCGGCGATCCTGACATTCTAGTTAATTATAAAATTTTCTTAAAAGAACATAATCTTAATAGTTTTCTCACTCCTATAGGAATAGATTATTTTGCAGGCAATTATTATGAAAATGTAACAACGACTAATGATTCAATTGATTTAGAAAAAAAACATGACTTTTTATTTTACAATGGTAAACTAAGACCTCATAGATTGTATGCAGTCTCTGAGCTCGATCGTCTAGAAATCTTAGAAAACAATTTAGTTAGCTTAACAGCATCCGAACATACTAATGGTACATATTCTTTAAATGATTGTTTAATAATTTTAGAACGCTATAACCTTGGATCTAAACACTTAACTAACTTTGTAGAAGCATTTAAACCAATGATTTTAGATATGCCTGCTGATAAATTTTCTCAGGATAACATACATAATACAGAATTGTTTCATTATACAAGTACATTTTTTAGTATAATTAGCGAAACTACTTTAGTAAATAGATTTATTACAGAAAAAATGTACAAACCTATTCTAAACTTACACCCTTTTATAATTATTGGTGCACCAAATACATTACATTTATTAAGAGAACGAGGTTATTATACTTTTGAAGAAATGTTTGACGAAAGTTATGATTCTGAATTAGATCCTGTAACTAGAATTAATAAAGTTATTGATAATGTTAATAATTTTTCAAAATTATCATACAATGAAAAACAAGATATTTACAAATTAATCACACCTAAACTGTTACATAACAGAGATCATTATATTAGTGATGCGGCTAACTCGAGCGCAAATGAATTTTCAAAAGTTTTCAATGCATTAGAGGAAATAACATGAAAGTTGATATTGAAGACGTGCTATTTTGGATGGATGCAATTCGAAACAGTGATGATCAATACCGCACACTTGAAAGTTTTTGGAAAGGCCAAGTAAACAGCAAAGTTTGGTTAGCAAAAGAATTATATAGTATAATACCTAAGACAAAGCAGAATAACATAGTCATATACGGTGGCTGGAACGGAGTGTTGGCAAGTATACTGTTTAACAGTCACCTACCGTTAAACAGCATTACAAGCGTAGACATAGACCCTGTGTGCAAAGATATTGCTTGTACAGTAAACAGACGATATGAAATAGAAAAAAAGTTTAATGCTGTAACAGCAGACATGTGCAAGTATACCCAACCTGCTGATGTAGTTATAAACACTAGTTGCGAACACATTACACAAGAACAGTACGAACAATGGTTAAACAATCAGCCAGACGATGCCTTAATTGTATTACAAAGTAATAACTACTTTGAACTAGAAGAACATATTAATTGTGCTACAGATTTAGAAGATTTTAAGCACGTGTCTGATATTAATGTATTATGGGCAGGAGAGTTTGAAACACCTAAATACACACGTTATATGATTATTGGAAAGAAAAAGTGTTAGCATTTGATGAATTAAAAACAATATATTTAGAGATTACTAACAGGTGTCAAGCATCGTGTCCTATGTGTTCTAGAAACTATTGCGGAGGACTTCCTAATCCAAATTTAGTATTAAATGATTGGACTTTGGACGATTTTCGCAAAATAATTACTCCTGAAGTTTTACAACAAATTGATGTTTTAACGTTTATTGGTAATTTTGGTGATTGTATTGTTAATAATAACTTTTTAGATATGTGTAAGGAGTTAACGCATACTAATATACAATTGAATATACATACAAATGGTGGCGCCAAAACAACAGATTGGTGGACAGAACTAGCAAAAGTTGTTCCTAAAGATCATAACATCATATTTGCAATTGATGGTTTAGAAGATACGCATTCAATGTATAGAATTGGCACAGACTATAATAAAATTATTCAGAACGCAACTGCATTCATAAATGCAGGCGGCACAGCAGAATGGGCCATGATTAGATTTCAGCATAACGAACACCAAGTAGATGCTGCTAAAGAGCTATCTAAAAAACTTGGGTTCAAAAACTTTTCTCTAAAAGATAGTAATAGATTTAAAAATAATACTCAAAAAGTCGTTGACAAGTTAGGTAATGTACTGTATACATTGAATCCGAGTAGCAAAACTCAAGTAATCTCTTTAACAGAAAATGCTATCGAAGAGTTCTATAATACAAATGTAGACATCGAGTGTGAAACAAACAAATATAAACAAATTTATATAGATTGTCATAAAGATTTATATCCTTGTTGTTATACTGCTGCAATTCCTTATGATTACTTTAAAAAAGAAGACATATTATACAATGCTCATCTAAGAGCAAAACAAGAACACAACGCTATAATTAAATTAATGGGTGGTCAAACAAAAATAAATACATTAAACAGATCAATCCGGGCTATTATACAAGATCCTAAATGGATTTCAGCATGGCACCAATCTTGGCATAATAAAAATATGATAGTATGTGCTAAATTTTGCGGTAAATGTAATACCCCAACTAGTTCTGCAATGGAGCAATATGTCAATGTCTGATTTAGAAAAATATCAAGCCGAGATAGCAAAAGTAAGCGGCACACCTACATTTTGCGTATTGCCCTGGATACACTTTGCTACTCGTCCTAACGGCGATATGCGGTTGTGCTGTAGTGCAAACGCCAGCGGAGCAGTAACCGGCGACCATGAAATTGGCTTAGTAAAGATGGAAGACGGACAGCCGGCAAACTTTGGTAGAGAAACACCAATGGAAGCGTGGAATAATGAGTACATGAAAAGTGTACGTACTACTATGCTTCGAGGAGAAATACCTGCAAGTTGCACAAAGTGTTTTCAAGAAGAAAAAGTTGGTATAGTTAGTAAACGAATATGGGAAACAGGTACTTGGCATCGTGATGAAGACGGAGTAGATATTCCGTACTTAATTGAGCAAACACAAGCAGACGGTACAGTGCCAGAAGAGTTAGTTTATCTTGATCTAAGATTGGGTCATACTTGTAATATTAAATGTGTGATGTGTAGTCCCCATGATTCGAGTAAGTGGGTTGCAGATCATAAAAAACTTATTCCTGTATTACAAGACCCAGAAGTTAAAAGGCAAATGCAATTTGATAAAAGTACATTCAATAACAAGTGGCACGAGAAAGATACATTCTGGGAAGAAATGTATGCACAAATTCCTAACCTAAGACAAGTGTATTTTGCAGGCGGTGAGCCTCTAATGATCAAAGAACACAAAATGTTTATTGAAGAAATTATTAGACAAGGTTATCAAGACAAGATATTGTTACGTTATAATTCAAACGGTTTACTAGTAGACGAAGATTTAATTGAGTTATGGTCAAAGTTTAAAAAAGTAAAGTTTGCTATTAGTATGGATGCTAGCCACGGACGCGATGAATACATACGATTCCCTACAGACTTTGAAACTGTAGAAAAAACTTTACATATGCTTGATAACACTCCTGACAATATACAAACAAGTTTAGCAACAGCAATACAAATATTCAACGTAAAGCATTTGCCTGACTTTATGAAATGGAAACTTGAAAGCGGATTTAAAAAACTAAACAACGGTACAGTTCCGGGCGGTGTACAAATGGGAGGCGGATTAGTTAATATGCACTTACTGTACATTCCGACTTTCCTTAGTATTCAAATATTGCCAGAACACGACAAGCAAGAAGTTAAAGAACGTTTTATGGACTTTAAGGACTGGCTGTGGAACAACTATAGACAAGACGACGATTATTGGAAACACAATCCTTACGGATGGAAACGTTGGGAAGCAGTTCTTAATCATATGAACGCACAGGATAATAGTCACTTGTTGCCGGGCTTTAAAGAATATACAAACAAACTTGATGCAATACGCAATTTAAATGCAGCAAAAGTATTTCCAGAATTGGCACACTTGCTATGACACAGCCAATAACAATCATAGGCACACAGCCACAAAGAATAATAAGTCTACAACCAAAAGATATTTTAGATATAAGATTTTGGCCAACTGACATATGCAATTTTAATTGCACATATTGTTTTCCTGGAAGTAAGGATGCTGTTTATAGATATCCAAAAAATGTTGACACTGTAGTAAAAAACTTTACTATACTTTTTGATATGTATGCAACCAAATACAATAAAAAGAAATTTGACATTAATTTAGTAGGCGGAGGAGAGCCAACAATGTGGCCTCACTTTGCTAAATTTTGCGAAAGCATTAGAAACAATCATAATGTAGAGCTTACAGTAACTACTAATGGTAGTAGGTCTATGCGCTGGTGGAAGGAAAACGGCAAGTATGTTGATAAAGTCACACTGAGTGTACATCACGAATTTGCAGATATAGATCATACTATCGAAGTATTAGATTATTTGTATTCTAATAATATTTCTTGCACCGCTTTAGTATTAATGGATGCTGAATATTTTGATAAATGTAAAAGTATAATTGATAAATTACAAACTAGTAAATGTCCTTGGTTTATTGAAGCTAAGCCTATAGTTTCATTCTCTGGTAAAGATAATTTAAGTTATACTGACGAGCAATCTAACTACATGAAACAAGATATAAAAAGACTACCAGATACAAAATTTTTAATGGATAATATGCATTTGTTCAGAATACATGATAGTGTAGCATTGTACAACGATGATACTGTAGAAACTAAAAGAACTGGCGATTACATAAATGAAAAAACTAATTATTACAAAGATTGGAATTGTAATGTTGCTTTAGAAAATTTAGTTATTACATTTGATGGTACAGTAAAAGGTAGTTGTAATGCTGAATTATTTGAAGATTACAATATAAACTTATTTTCAGAAACATTTGAACAAGAATTTAATAGAGCATCTTTTGAATTATCAACAATTAAATGTCCATTTGACTGTTGTGGCTGTCAGCCAGATACACATATTACGAAATGGAAACCTTAGTTAACGAAATGTCGGCGACACATGTACACCATTTGCGTGTACATATAATAGGAGCAACAGGAGATTCAAAAGTTCCTTTGTAAATATTACCTAAACTACCGCCTACTCTACACGTAGCACGATGTACATCACCGTCCCAGTTGACCATTAAACTTTCTAGTCCTGCATTACAGCTCCAACCTTCGAACGCATTTAGTTTATGTTTAATTACATCATTTGCATGTATTAGGTCTTTGTCATCTACAACACAATTTGCCTTTACTGTTGATTTTTTACTTAATATCCATTCTAAATCTTTTTCTTTATAACGCATGTCATCAAAATAATCTCGATCTTCAGCTTCAGTCCAACGTATACGTCGACACACATAAGGAATGTTATGGCCTTCTAACAACTGTGCAGCTTGACGAACTTTATCCATATGTTCATGATGACACATTAGATTTACTTGAAATTTAGTATCTTTACTGTGCATGTCTAACAACTGGCTATAATAAACAATATTTTCAGCTGCCCGCTGACTATGTTCGTTATCAAAGTGCAAACTAAACACCCATTGGTCTACCGGCTGCTTTGCATACCACTCAGGCATACGAAGTGCGTTGGTAGTAATACTAAGCCATTGTAATCTTGCTTTTGCACATTCTATTATTTTTTCTATCTTTGGATGTACAGTAGGCTCACCGCCAGTTAAACTTAGGCGTATAGGTTTGCCAATTTTTTCTAATTCGTAGATAGCATTAACCATAACATCTAAGTCAGTATGTGGGCTAAAGTTATCGTGTATTTCTGCAGGACAGTATCCGCAATCTAAATTACATCGTTTACCTATATTCCATTCTACATGAATACTAGTGTGATGCCCCCACCGATTTTCTACTTTAAACATATGCTGCAAACTCCGGATTAGCTGCAAGAAAGTCTTGTCCACGAGTTTTGTCTAAACGCTTGTTAAACTCTATACAATCTTGCCAATGCGTTTCGTGCATACACTTTGCTTCTAAGAAATTAATATTATCTTGTATCTGTTGTAGTGTTACAGTTTTTAATAGTTTGTGTTGTTTAACCATTGGATATTCTAATACTTCTGTTTTCATTTGTTCTAAACGTGCTATTACTTTTTGTTTTAGTTCTGGCGGCAATACCTGCGCACTTAGACTCATAGGATAGTTTACTCTGTGTGAATAAAACACAATGCCCATTTTATTAATAAAGTGATCAATAACTTTGTCTATCTGCATTATATTATTTGCTTGTACAGTAAATGCACCTACTACTCTACTTACATTAGGAAAGCTCTTAAATATTTCAATGTTTTCTTCTATTGTACTAAACTTACCGTTGCCTCTAATATATTCATACGTGTCGTACACACCGTCTATGCTTACGTTTACAGCAATGCTTTTAAACTTAGGCCAATAGTCGTGTATAGTACGTCCGCCCTTTATACCAAGCGTAGTACCGTTTGTAGCATACTTTAGTTCTATATTCTCACCGTACTCTGCAAGACGATCTAGTATCTTATAATGGTATGGATCCATTAGAGGTTCGCCACCTGCAAATTCTACACGTCTAAAGAACGGTAGTAGTTTTTCAAAACTTGTCCACCAGTTATCACTATTATCAAAAGGACCAATATATTGTCCTGGTTTGTCTACTAGAGCGTCAACAGTTGGTATAAGATAATTATTTTCTTTTTTATAAAATTCTGTAACTTGGTTCCAATCCTTCCAACTTGTACTATCTAAAGGATTACACATACGACACTTCAAATTGCATAAGTTGTTGAGCTTGATTTCCATTGTAGGAAACTCAAAAGGCATGCTATAATCGTCTTCTAAAGCGTCAAGGGCATCAGGGTATAAGTTGACCCTAGCTTCAGGTATTACTCCTGCTGTATGACGCTGTCGTAAGCTCTCAACACCCTGATCTTCTAAGTCAAAGCATGGTTTGCACACTACTGGACGTTCGTTATTAAGCACTTGTCTGCGTACTTCACGCATAGCATCGCCATTCCAAACTTCTTCTAATGTTTCATCTTGTATCCAGCCAACAGGTTGACTACGGCAACAAACTTTAATAGCACCATCTTCTCGTGTAGCAAGTCCAGTAAAAGGATGCATACAGAATGTACAACTTTTAGACATTATCTATTCCCCACTGACGTTCTTTGCACCAAAAACATTCTCCACATTCTGGCACATGTTGTCCTGGTATATATGTAGTATAATCCAAACCCTCAAACTCTCCTTCGCAACTACGAGTAAGATTTAATAAGTCTACGATATTGTTTTCGTAGTACTGCCGTATAATCCAATCCTTTTTAGTATACACGAAAGGATGACAAATGTCAACCCCGTTATGTACAAAATGAGGTAGTAAATGCCCTTGGTCACGTTCTGCAACCTTGCCAGGAATATCTATATCTGGATTCATATTTACGCCACCGTATAATGCATCTAAGTTGTATTGGTGTGCAATATATTCGTTATGCGAACGTAGTATAATCCTATTACCTGATTTCATTTTACCGTACTCATCTTTAATAAGATAATCGGTTGGTTCTTCTAATTCGGGCGGCACCAAGTTTTTATGTACTGTAAAGTTATTATCAAACCTATTTTTAAACCAATCGATTACTCCGTCGGCAACAGGACCTTGCCATGGCCTTGTCTTCCAGCAGCGTATTTGCGAAGTAAAATGTATATCTGTAGTTGTACTTACATTTTTACATATTAAATAAGCAAGTATTGCACTGTCAGCTCCGCCACTAAGACTAATGCCTATTCGACTCCACGATTCCTTTAAGTATAGTTCCATCTTAATATTTACCAAGAAAAGTGTGCAGTTAACTTAGTCCTGATAAATATGTATATGCTTGTTAAAACACAATATACTGTATCTATTGATGACATGCCACTACTCAAAAAAGGAAAGCACGATTTAACAGCACCGTCAGGAGACTTTTTTTACGACCCTTGGATATTATTAGAAGAATACAAAAATACAGTATGGGAAAGTATTTGGAATAGTCTTCCTATTGACGCCGGGCAAGCAAGAGTTATTGTAATGGAATCGCCTAGTTGTTACACACAACATGCTGACATTGACGATAGGTATCATTTAAATTTGTCAGGAGATCAAGACTACCTTATTGACCTTGGTAATCAACAAATGCACAAACTTGTAAAAGACGGAGTTTGGTATATTATGGATGCAGGAAGATTGCATACGGCAATTAGCGTAGGCGAGCACACTCGGATGCAACTGGTAGTTCGAAAATTATTAACACGCAATACATTAAAAGACTCAGTATCTGTAAAAATAACAGCAGGCGGATCCAATCCTAGGTATAGTTTTGATAATACTATGAGTGTTTGGTTAAACCGTGCATCTAAAAATAAAACTATAAGTAATTTTAAACAATCTGAAGCATCAATTTATTTTGATGTAGAACATTGGTTATTAGAAGAATTAGAATCTATAATTCCTAAAGAATTTAAATTTGAGAGTAATATATGAAAAACAACGTAATATTCTTTTCACTTACTGGTAAACGGTGGGAAAGAGCTTTGTGGAGTCACAGAGTAGCAACTTTTTTACGAATGAACGACTGGGATGCAGAAGTAATCGATTTTACTTCTTTTTGGACATTGGAAGAATTACAAGAGTTAGTTCGTTCTAGAGCAACCAATAACACTGTAATGTTTTGTTTCGGCACAGCATTTTTGAATCCATTTAGTCCATATCTTAATGATTTTATTCTTTGGCTTAAAAAAGAATATCCAAATATTCCTAGAGTGGTGGGCGGAAATAATGCACTTGTTACCCCTGCTGAAAATATTGATTACTGGGTAGACAGTTACGGCGAAAATGCTATACTAGCATTGTGTAGACATCTTATCGGAACATTAGGCGAACCTTTAAAAACTGATGCTGCATTTTTTGGAAGTAAGAACGTAATTAGAGGATTGCATCATTATCCTTCGACACCTTTAGATAGTTATTTAATTGACTACGAAGAACGCGACTTTATGATGCATTATGAATGTCCACAGATTGAAACTGCTCGCGGCTGCATGTTCAATTGTAGTTACTGTAATTTTCCGTTATTAGGACAAAGCAAAGATGTAAGTGTAAGTAAAGAAGAATTTAAAAAACAATTACAAACTGGATACGAAAAGTGGGGAATTAAAAATTGGCGTGTGATGGACGAAACGTTTAACGATCGTCCTGAAAAAATACGCAAGTATGCAGAAGCTGTTGACGAACTAGGGTATAATCCTTGGATATGTGGCTTTGCTAGAGGCGATCTAGTTGTGACACATAGAGATTATTGGGACGACTACATACGCTTAGGATTTCTAGGACATTCAATGGGAGTAGAAACGTTTAATCAAGAAGCAGGAAAACTTGTACGTAAAGGAATGAATCCTGATAAATTACAGGCAGGATTAAAAGAGTTCGAGGCATACACGGACATTCATGCCCCTAAGCGGTATAGAGCTAACATACAAATGATTTCTGGAATTCCTGGAGAAACTCCCGAATCGTGGTATAATTCTATGGAATGGTTAAGCACAGAATGGGTAAGGCAAAGTGCTAGTGCTTGGATATTAGAAGTACCTGATTACGATATTAGCCTAACTAATCAAAGTAGATTTACAAAAGAGCTTATACAAAACGGTTTGGAGAAACTAGATGCAAAACAGCATCCTGGTTATGAAGTTTATAAAGACAAAAATGGCGATGTTGTGTTTAAATCAATACAGGGAGGAGGCGTAGGCAGCACCCGCAATGATGTCGTTATTTGGAAACACAACACTATGGACTGGTACCAAGCCGATGCATTAGTTAAAGAATTTTATTCGGACGATGGTGTAAAATGCTTAAGAGGTTGTAATCCGTTTTTATCTGACAGATTATTTGTTTTGTATGAAACAGATTCATACCAAGAAATATACGATAAAAAAATATCAGATGTCGACACAGGTGATTCTAAGTTTAAAACATTTGTACAGAATTATATAGATAAAAAACTCAATTGGAAATAAATTACATGAACAATGAAAATTGGAAATATTTTTATAAATTAAATCTTGAAGGAGAAGAAGTAGAATCAAATCTATTGTATACCCCTACAATTAATCAAGACGGATCTGTAATGTGTATGCATTATTGTATTGATAGGACATATAGATATAATACTCCCGATAGACTAAAATCTGATTTAGTTGATTGGTTCTTTCACAGAGAGGCAAAGTTTTTAACTGAGTTGCAAGATTTAAAATCAACGCCTAAGTTGTATCACATAGACTATAAAGAACAAAAAATTTATATAGAATTTAATAAAGAGACGTTGTCGCAAATAATTAATGATCCTCAACGATCTATGGACGACGAAATACCTGATTGGAAAGAACAATTAAAAAATGTATTTGTAGAGTTTTATAATGCACATCATTATAAACTATCTCTATACCCGCATTGTTTTTTCTTAGACAAAAATAAACAAATTAAAACAATTGATTATTATGCAGTAATACCACATAACGAACGTTACATTGAAAGAAGACTAATAGAAGGAGTTATTGGAAAAAACGGCGCATGGAGATTTAATAAGTCTACTAATGACGGAAAAATAGATTTTGAAACATTCCACGAATTAACAATCAATGATCACATAAACACATACTGGCCTTATAATCCATTTATTCCTGCATTTGATGAGGTTTTTAATGATTGACTGGGATGATGTAATTGAAAATTTAAAAGACGGTAGCGTTGTTACTGTCGATCCTGATAGATGGAATATGGCAAACCCTGAATACAAAAACATATTAAATCTATGGCAAGAAAACAATTTCAATATTAATTCGGTAAAATGGATTAACTTTTACGATACTAAAGAGATTGAAACTATACTATCAAAACAATTAGAAGTTACTCCTCTAAGAAGCTGGATTAGCTGTTTAGAACCTGGCTGGATAACAGGCTATCATTATGATATAGATGATAACGAACAAGAATATTTAAAATATGGAAAAATTAAAAGGTATTCAATATTTGTTAGTAAGCCAAATCTTGGACATATTTTTATTTTAGATAAAGAATATCACTTTAATAACGATCAAGGAAAGATATTAGAGTGGAACAATTATAAAGATTGGCACAGCGGAATAAATGCAGGACTTGCAAACAAATATATGTTTCATTTATTAGGTTATTAGTCGTGTAGTGTAATTTGCAAAGTTAGTCTAGGAGTGTATCCAATGTTAGCAGGTCCGTGTATACATTCAGGATCGTTCCACTCATACATGTCTCCTGCTTTATAATTTGTTAGTATCTTATCGTCATAAACAAATATATGCCCTGGCATCCAATCTTGTAAAAATATAGTATAACGTACAAAGTTTTTTACTTCTGTTAAATGAGGATCTACATGCATTGCCTGAAACTCGCCCGGGTATAGTTTTACAAACCACCAAAGTTTATTATTACGTTCTTTAGGTAAGTTGGGATATATAAACTTGTAATCCTGCATTTCTTCTGAGTCAGAATTTAACTGATGGAAGAAAAATTTATTACACGAGTATCCAGGTCTTGCTAATTCTCTATAATGATCTAATGTTTGGTTTCCATTCCAACGGTCCGGTTGCCAAACAGGAGTAGTATCGCCTTTTTTATTTTCTAGCATTTCGATAATGCTATTTTCAATAATCCAATTTTTGTAATTTCCAATAAATTCCATTAGTAACTTTCTAAATGATTAATACCGAGAGTGTTTCTAAACTTCGGAGTAAAAGTGCAGTCGATACGCAGTCCGTATTCAACTTCGTTTGAATGTTCGCCGCCGTGCCAATCTTCATCATTCCAAAATGCTGCATTAGAGTTTATGTAATGCTTGTTTTGTGATTCAGGATCCCATATATAGAATCCACGTTTTGTGCGATAGCGTATATGTATAAACTCATTCTTGTGATTGCTATACCCTTGCTCGTTGCCATTTTTTCCGTCTAGGTCTCTGTGCTCAAATGCATGTCCGTTGTGATCACAATGGAAGAATATAACACGACCGATACGATCAATTATATCTTCTTTGACTAAATTTTCTACCCAACGTACAACGCCTGGAAAATATTTCTGTTCTTCTGTTGGCTTGCGTTCTGCATTACGTTCGTCCCAGCTGCCTTCCTCCCAAAGAAAATAATAATTGTAAGGGTCGTTGGCACCAAGTACACCTTTTAAATATCGTGTGAATAAATTGCGTTGCTTATAATTTTTAAAATCGTTAGGAAAGATTTCTTTGCCCTGTTCTTTAATAGGATGATCTTCTGGCAGCATTTGATACTCGGCAAATGCTTGATAGATAGGTTTCCAATTCAAAACATAACTCATATCATCAAACTTAAATCCTGGCTCCATCCATGTGCCTTCCTTTGCATATTCTCGTGAAAGTGCAAATCCTTTACAGATTTCTGCATGCAAATTTCTAAATCCGTCTATATCTAAGTAAGGATCTAGGTTAATGTATGGTTTTCCGTTAATGCCTTTAATCATTAATTCCTCCATAGTTATCTATCCACTCTTGTGGTATTGTATCTAGTAAAGGTAATCCTTTGTTTATTGCCCCGTCTCTTAGTATAACTTGATGCACTAGTGGACTAGGAGGCTTTCCAGGTATTATATCTGCAATTGATTCAGTTTGTACTTCGCTTAAATCTAACGTAGTTGCATCAGGCCATTGTATTATTCTTGCCGGTAATCCATTAATCTCTACACAGTAATGTGCTCTATTACCATAGTTAAATTTTTCAAAAGTGTATTCATTTTTCTTACAAATTTCTTCGGTTGCTTTCATCAAGTCTGACAAATAAATTTGTTTTGCGTTTGGAGCTCTGCCAATATCTGCGCCGCATCTAATTCTGTATGCTTCGCAATATCCTTGACCTAAGTCAACTAATTCGTTAATACAATCTTCTAACTGAGACATATTTAAAAGTGTATACGAAATATTTTTAATTACAAGCCCTAAGTCTATACAATTTTTAATACCTTGCATTTGTTTTTTTCTAACCACAGGACCTTGGTAATCAGTATGATTAAGACCAAATGTCCATCTAACACCTTCTAACTCTGCAAACTTTTTTGCATAATCATAATTAGATAAGTTAACTCCGTTTGTTAAAATCATTAAACTACGGGGTTTACCAGGCAGTGCTTGTATTTTCTTTATAATATCTGGTAAGTCTTTCCTTGTAGTCGGCTCTGCGCCGCAAATTGCAATAGGCAATCCGTCATCGGGCCAAGACTTAATATCCTCTATTATACGTGTAACTTCAGGATCAACAGACTGATTGTCAGGCATTTGATAACAATGAGGACAAGCTAGATTACATCTATTTGTAATTTCAATAAAGTAACTTCCTAGTGCATGTCTCTCGTAGTTATAGCTATTATAAAACTCTGCATCTGGTTCAACTAAGTGTGTTGATTCTCCGTGTTCAGGACACGTTTTACGCAGCCAGATGCTATTATCTTTTTCAAATTTAATTGCTGGCACATGTCTATAACAGTGATGACAGACTGAAAGTGTATTCTTCATTAGTTAGAATAATCCTGATCTGGGTAATATAGTGCTGCTCTGTGCAACACTCTAGTTTCTAGATTAACAAATTTCCAGCGTTTGTGTATGCCGTGCCATTGATCTGCAATAACAATATCTCCATCCTCCCAATCATGATGGTATACATATTTTTCTTGAGTTATATATTCTCCGATCCATTTGATTAGTTCGTTTGATTCTTCTCTTGGCATATCTACAATGCCCCTTACTTGTAAATAAGGGCAATAAAACCCAACTTTTCCAGTAAGAGGGCTAGTATATACTAGCGGATGATTAAACTTTTCTCCACGATCTTCGTCTTCTCTTGCAGAGATAGGAGAACCATCATGACGTCTACCGCCTGTAATTATTAATTTTAGATCTTTTAGTTTTTCTTGGAATGTCTTAGGCAAGTCGTTCCATGTCATTACATTGTTATTATAGCTAGTTGTTGAACCTTCAGTTCCTTTAACTGCACGTAGCCAAATGATAGGTTCTCTAATTCTTCGCCATGTAACATTTGCATGCCAGTCAAAATCGCCAGGATTAGCACCAATACCTGTTTTTCCTTCTTCATTCTTTTCTGCTGTTACACGACATATTAATCCATCTGGGTCTACTGCTGTATGTCTAAAGTGATCGTCTTTTTTATGAAATAGCGGCGATGGGTCTTTAAACATGTTAATTATTCTTAGTTCTGTTTCTAGATCTAATTGAGGCTGTTTTTTTAATACTACACAGGTAGTATCACTTACTAATTTACAAATTTTGTTTATGTCTTCTTGCGTAGCTGTACTAATATCAAAGTCGTTGACAATGGTTGTCCAGCCATTCTCGTGTAATGTGCAATCCATTTAATTCTCCATATCTAACTCTATGTAAATATTTATTAGATAAATTATAGTATACAGGAGGAATTGAGTTGGACAAAATGCAATATTATTATAATGATATTCCGGGTACAGGACTATGTCGAAATAATTTAATTTACACTAGTCTTGCTAACAGTACTTTAACTACTTTTGTACAATGGTATTATAACGATGGTGAATATCATAAAGGACAAAATCAAGTAGTTGATCCTGCGTTAATGGATGAAAAGTTTAATCGTGAAATAAAATTCCTTAAACTTATGAAGATGCATTATCCTGAGCATATTCCTAACTTTAGTATAGATGAACAAGAACGTAAAGTCTATCTAGAAATTGAAGGTAAAGACTTTTGGAATAGAGCAAACTGTACAACACACAATTATGACAGTGTATTACCTGATTGGCAAGAACAAATGCTTGAAATTATAAAAGCACATAAGAGTTTAGGACTACACAAATACAGTATGCACCCGAGTAGTTACTTTGTTGTTGATGGTAAACTAAAAAGTATGAATTACTTCTTTACATACCATAAAGATGAGCCTCATGTAAGTATTGTTGATGTTGAAAGTCATATATATAGCACAAGACAAGACGAAATGCATAAGAATTTAGAAAAGTTAGGCATCGAGTGGAATGTTCCACAGCCGTGGAACGTTATGGATAAATTATGTTGGAATAGTTTTAGAACCAATTATCCGGCAGATTTTATAGAGAAGGCACTTAATGTATAAAATAATTCCTTGGTCCGAACAGTTAGATTTAGAGCAATTTTATAAAGATGCTGCTAGTAGGGGTTTTGAGAATAATGCGTCACAGCATATGCTAGTAGATTGTTTTCGTAAAGAAGATAAATGGCAGACTTGGATATTATACTATAATAATGAAGCTGTAGGCAGTGTAGCAGCACATACATTTGACGATGTAATGGGCCCTAATACATTTAGAGTTGCTGCTAGAACATGTGTGTTTACAGATAAATTACCGTTAGTTAGTTTACGAACACGTAACCAGATTGTCACACACCAACACGCAACAGGACAATTTTTAATTCCTGCTTGTTTAGAATGGCTTCCTAAAGGAGCTAAGGCATTTATAACTTCTAATGAAAACGAAGCCGGAACACAACAAATAGTACATAGAGTATTTGCTCCGGCCATGGAAAAAACAGGACAAATGAAACGTATAAAAGATGTGTTTTATAGAGGCACTAATCAAACAGTATGGGAAATATTCCCAGACAAATTTTTTGAAGTTTTGCATAGGAATACAAGATGGTAAACTTAGATTATATAAAAAATGCTGACGTCGATATCGGAATTTATAAAAAAGGCCCTGTTGGCGTTGGAGTAAGTTGTGGTGCAGATAGTGCATTGTTGCTATATGTTTTGATGTCTAATGTTAAAGAAACTGTACATGTATATAATATGATGGCAGAAAAAAGAAGACCTGCATTAGAAAAATATTTTTATGCAGTTGTAGAAAAATGTGCAGAACTGACTGGAAATAATAATTATGTAATACATCGAGAAATTGTTGAACCTGACGAATCTGCAGAATTTTATATTAATATGTTAACTAGTGCATTAGATAAAAACGAAGTCGATATAATATATTTGGGGCTTACTAAATTTCCTCCGAGTACTGTTTACAAAACTTGGAATGGTCAGCAACCAGACTGGCATAATGAATTTAGATCTGAAGATACAATTCATCCTTTATTTGGATTTACAATACCTGTTGAAAAGGCAACACATTTTGGAGAAGAATGTCCTCTGACAATTGATGGAAACCCTGTTGACGAATTAAAATTAGACGAACGTGCATATATACCATGGTTTAATCATAATAAAAAAGACATAGCAAGGATGTATGATTCTTTAGGAGTAACAGAAACACTATTTCCAGTAACTAGGAGTTGCGAAAATGACGAACACATTGGTTCACACTGTGGTTCTTGTTGGTGGTGTGAGGAACGTATGTGGGCATTTAATAAATTAGGAAATTAAAATGGATTATAGAATTAAGAAACAAAATAAAATTGTTTATTGTATATTTGATAATATTAATAATCAGTATAGTGCTTCGTCTAGAGAAACTGCTAAAAATGTAAGCGATTACTTTTTATCAAAAACAATACAAAATGGATATGACATAATAATAGACACTTCCACAGATAAATTATTAAAAAGAGCGGCTAGCGATAAATTTTATACACATGCTGTTGTTGTTATAACTGGAACTCATTTAGGATTGTCTGATAGATTATTTTCTAGTGTTGAACAAAAATGCAAAGAACAATTTACTTTAGCAGGACATGTACTAGATCGAAACGATGCTTATTATGAAATTCATAATCAATTTTTTATTATGAACTTGGAAGAATATAGGAGACTAGGGTCTCCTGAAATGGGCGATGTTGATTGGAATAAAACTCATACTAAAATAGAACCAATTAGAAGTGAAGAGTGTGTCCGGGGCGATACCGAAATACCAGTATGGATTGAACAAGGAAATACTTCTAGAACTTATACGCAGCAAAGACATGGCTGGAATTTTATAGATATAGGGTTAAAAAACAATGCTGTATTCTGCGATGTAGGCGACGACATACGAATTAATAAGTTTTATTTGTATTACGAATATGATCACGTTTACTTGCGCCACGTTCCAGAACTTTTTAATTATACACTAGTATGTAATACAATGGTTACTCCGTGGAATAGCGATGCTCTACCAGAGAACATTAATATAGAAAATCCTGTTGACCACTATGTTACTACGGGAACGGGATTAAATTGGATACACAATCTTTTAACATTGGGATATCACAACAATACTAAAATTACATTTACTGATATAAGTTATGCGGTACTTAGTTTTATGAAGTCATTAGTAGAAGAATGGGATGGAAAAGATTATGCAACATTTTATATGAATCAAATGAAGTTTGTTCCTGATAGCTATAATTATGATTTAATTAATCATGAGAAAAAAATAAGAGATTGGTGGGATTCGTTTGAACAAAACTTTGATGATTTTCAAAGTCTTTGGAATAAAGTTAGACAATTAAAATTTGATTATAAATTATTAGATTATTTTGCTCCTAATACATATAATTTTTTAGAACCTAATAAAAATACATTCGTCAATGTTAGTGATGTTTTTAATCATATACCATATGTAAATTCAGCAAATGTTAAATATCGAGTAGCAAGAGAAAATAACTTAATAGACACATTAAAAAATATTGATGAAAATATCTGGCTGTTTATACCTTCTAGATTAGGAGACTTCTATTGTAATAAAGATGAAATAAATTTTGGAAAAGTTAAAGATTTTAATTTATGGGATATAAACGAATTTAATGCACCACCATGGCAAGAACACGATTGGAAAAGCTACTGCCCAATGACACATCAAGTAAAGATTTTAACATGAGAGAATACTTTCAATCAGATGGCAAGTATTTAAAATTAGATATTTCGATCCCGTATGAACAAATGCTTAAAGAAGCATTTACTCTTTTAGATAACTTTACGCCACATAGGGGAAGCGAATATGGACATAACGGATGGGAAAGTTTAACTATACATGGACTAGGTGCAGACAAGCATGAAAACTTTGATGCATATGGATATAAGCAAGGCAAAGATGCTAGTAATGATTATATATGGACAGAAATAGCAGACAAATGTCCCGTAACAACTAAATGGCTTAAAGAAGTTTTTCCGTGTAACAAATACGGCAGGGTTAGATTTATGCTACTTAGAGCCGGCGGTAAGATAGAAATGCATAATGACTCTAGTATGAAACTTATTGAAAATATTAATGTTGCTTTAAATAATCCGCAAGGATGTAAATGGATCTGGGGAGACGGAGAAGAATTAATAATGGAACAAGGCGGAGTCTATGCTATGAATTTACATTATGATCATAGCGTAGTAAACAACAGTAACGAAGACAGAATGCATATAATTATAGCTCGTCACGACGGATTAGATAAGTGGAAAGCTCTAATGAATTCTGCCGCCAAAGCACAAAAAATTAGCGGTAAATATATTGTTATAGACGACTTGCCTTAAGATTTATAATCTTGATCAGGAAAATCAAATGCAATTCGATGAAGCAGTCTGTCTTCAACAAGATTAAAAGGCCACCGCTTGTGTATACCTAGCCATTGTTCTGCAATTACAACATCACCATCGTCCCAATCGTGATGATAACAAAATTTTTCTTGCGTAGTGTACTCAGATAACCAATTAATTATTTCTTTACTTTCTTCCTCTGTTAGTCCTTCAAAGCCAGATATTTGTAAAAAAGGAAAATAAAATCCTCGTTTCCCTGCAATATTTTCTACAACTAAATTTGGAGTATAGTTTTCAATTTTAGCAGCTCCGTCATCCTCGTCTTCTCTAAGAGACACGTTTTGTAAAATAGTAAGTTTTAGGTTTTCGAGAATTTTTCTTTTTTCAATATCTAAATGTTCGTATGACATTATATTATTGTTATAAGTTGTTCTAGAACCTTTGCTACCTTTAACAGAATATAGCCATACTATAGATTTTCTCTCCGGTGTTGTTTGATCATTAGCATGCCACTGCATTTCGCTATCATGCCCGGCAATTCCAGTTAAACCTTCCTCGTCTTTTTCAGCTGATACTCTTAATATTATATTTTCTGATCCATCAACTTCTGCTCCTCTAAACATATTATCTGTAGAATTTTCGTTACGTGTGTCAAAGTATTGAGGATCTTTAAACATTTTAACAATTCTAACTTCGTCTTGAGTACTTAAATTTTGATTTTTACAAACCACGCATGTGTTAGTAGCAACTAATTTTGCAATATCGTTTATATCTTCTTGTGTAGCCAAGCAAAAGTCAAAGTCCTCGAGCAACACAGTCCATCCGTTTTCGTGTAACTTGTATTTTACCATTGTGTTTTTCCTTTTAATTGTTCAGCTAATTCCTTATCAATTATCTTTTCAATTCCTATTATAGGAATATTTATATCAAGGTTTAAAATAAACTCTATTATTTGAACAATTTTTATTGGGTCCATTCTAGACGAATCTGTTGAAGTCGAGTCTTGAAACCCTCCGGCAACAATGTGAGTTGTTTTAAAGTATTGGGTGCATAAATCTAAGCTAGTTTCACGTAGACTTCTTTTTTCTTCAGTGTATGCTGAATTATACCATTCCCATCTTTTATATTCTGCAATACTTCCTATATTAAACACATGTCCAGTCATACTTTCTTTGTGTGCTATTTTAAGAAGTTGTTCTTGAAAATTATCTTTTAATTGAGAAACATTGATGAAAACATTATAATTTTTTATAATAGACTTAAATTTATTCTGTCCATCTAATGATGTTAGATCATAACCATTAGATAAATGTAAAAAAGTTGTATTAGGAAAACGTTCAAATACAGATTTTGCTATTCCGGGTTTGTGTGGATTGCCTGTACAAATTATTTTATAGATACTCATTTTATAATTTTATCTAGATCGTGTGTACCTGCAAATCTAATAGACATAGCTAGTCTATTTTCATCACAGTGATTAAGTACCTGATGCATAGCAACAGTATTCAAAAAATGTACAGTATCTAAACATATACGCTCAAGTTCGTTATCGTTGTCATCGTACCAGATTGTATTAGAATATTCGCAATTTAAAATAGGAATATTTAATCCCCAAGGAGCATCGTCGTCATCATGATGTATAGGACTGTGCTCCATTGGTCCTATATTTATTATATGAAAATGTGTTATAAGATTTGTGTTTACAGTTGATTCTAAAAATTCTTTAAGTTTTGGTAAGTTAGGCAGGGTAGAAAATGTAATACCAGAAGTCGAATTCTTTTTTAAAGGTCCATTAAAACTTTCAAGGTCTGGTACTGCCTTAAAAAAATTATAATTAATTAATTCTTGTTGTATTTCTTTTAAATTATTAATTTCAATTCTTTTACCGTATTGCACCAGCTTTGCCTTTCAATTGCTTTCGAAATGTCTCTGTAAAAATTCCGTCGATACGTAATGAATAGGTAGTTTTTTTAGACGCTTCTCCACCATGCCAATCTTGATCATTAAAATATGTAACTCTAGAATTCATATAAATCTTTTCTGAATTTTTATACTCTCTTACATAAAACGGTCTGCTGTCGCAAGATTTTATGTGTATAAATTCTCTAGGTATATCTGGATGCGGGGAAGGATCACAATGTTCAACAGATATACCATCTTGTTCTATTAAAAGAAAATATGCTCTTGTAACATTTGAAAAAATATCAAGATTGTCTATCCAAGTTATTAGGTTAGGGAAAAGGTGATGTATCGGAGAAAGAACTCTTTTTTCATCTATTTTATCAAACACATTATAAACATGCCACGGGTTGTATGCACCAAATGCATATTTTATGTATAGAATAAGTTGTTCTTCGTTTAATCCTTCTCCTGCAACCTTAATAGGATCATCGTTAGATAGCTTTAAGTATTTTTCATACATTAGCCAAACCGGACTTATATCGCCATTGTATGCATCTAGGTTGACGTTTTCTTGATCGTACTTTTCTAGTTGTAAATTGCCGTTGCCTGCAAAGTTTTTACCTAGTACAAATGCTCTGCATATTTCAGAGTGTAGCTTATCAAAAGATGTTAAGTCTACGTAACTATATAAATCTAAATAGGGGTGTCCTAATATACCTCTCAGCATTAATTTAGATTTACCCATCCTGTTATTGTTCCGTCTGTATTTCCTTGAAACTTAGGATTTCCTGCACCATCGCCGTCTGTTAAGAATACCATCATACCCGCAACTGGGGATGCAATTGCGGCATCACGTGCAGCAGCATCTGCATAAGTTCCAGGCGATATAGATTTAGAAGTAAAGTTTCCAGTGTAATCAAGTTCTGCAACAAGATTAGGATCATTACTGTTTTGTCCTACAGCAAAGAAGATATTCCCTCTAGGATAATCTGTGTTTAAATCTGCTGTGGCGTCCCATTGTGAAATTATTGCTCCTGCTACTTTAGAAGTTGAAGTATCAGTTGTACCTAGTAGCGAAATTGATGAAATAAAGTCTCCTGGGGATGTTGCTGTAGGCTCCTCAGGTGCTCCGTTGTGTGAAACAACATTGAGTGACGAACCATTAGGTATAAAAATTCTTAATCCGTCTTCGCGCTCTGGCGGCGATCCATATATTAAACCTGTGTCTACGATAGACGAAAGCACACTATTTGCACTAATCTTATTGCTTACAGCATCTACTAATAATGTACTATCGTCGCCAAATATACTACCTTTTATATCACCTTCTACGGTACCGAATAATGTACCTCTAAAACTATTAGTGTCCGTATCAACTAGTATAGTCGAGTCGTCACCAACAATATTTACTCTCCAGTTTTGTTGTTCTTGAAAGATTGTTTGTACTGGAACTGTAACAAAGTTATAACCGTCATATATTAACATATCCAAAGCACTTGGTGTAATATCAACGTCAGTAAGATCGTTTATTCCAATTGCACTAGCACCAGGAACTGGAATTGGCTCCCACTTATTTGATGCTGCGATGTATGTTAGTACATCACCGTCTGTAAAACCTGTTAAATCAGTATCGGTTAATGCATCTAGTGTAGTAGCGCCACCACCTCCGCCGCTGCCGATAACTTCAACGCCGCCGGTTGCCGTGCCATTACCGATGAACAGTTTTCCTGTATCGGTTACATATATAAGTTCACCTTCCGATAAAGGTGTTACTAAGTTCTGACGTTCGCTTTCAGTTCCGCGTCTTAGACGTAGTGCCATGTTATACTCCTGGAATAATCTTATTGCTAGTAGTATTTATGCAATTAATCAAATTCTTCATTGACGTTTTTTCATAAATGTTTTAGTACGTTCTTTAACGTCTTTAACTACTTTAGAAGTATTAAGTCTAAAATCAACGTGTGATATAGACTCGTCGTACTCGGTAAAGAATGCATCTAAACTATTTTCAATTTCTTCAATATTCATTGTTTCAGTATCATCAATTGGATCAACTCCTATTTCCCATACTTTACCGTCTAAGAAATGTACGTGTACACTATGTATATACTGTATAGGCACCGCTTTTATTTCAACATCACCGAATACTTCTGGCCAATGTTTAATGACTTCGGGTGGAAGTTTACCTTTATTATTAGGCACTTTCTGCAGACTTCGCTTTGGCTTTTCTTTTAGTTGGCACTAATTCCTCAGCTTGTCTACGTAGCGCTGCAGCTTCTTTACTTAATCGATCAGCGTCTGATCTATATTTTGCTGCCAATGCTGCATCATCTAACACTTCGTTTTGTGTAATAGCAGGTTCGTTTGACGACGGTACATCACTTACTGATGCTAATGTCTCTGGACCTTTTACAGCTAAGTCGGATACGCTAACACCTTTTTGTTGTGCAATAACTTCGTTTAGTTCAGACAACAAAATGGTTGTGTTTGAGTTAGGAACCATTTCAACATCGGCTGTTTTAACTTTAACCATTTTACCTGTTTTATGAAATCTAGCTAACATAGTGCTACCGTCAGATAATTTAGTTCTAGCCATCACTGTAGCAAGATCTTCAGCTTGTTGACCTGCAGGAGATTCTACTAACTTAATTAATGTGTCGTGATCTGCTGCTTCTAAATTCTCAGTAGTTACTACTACACAGCTATCCGGTTCACTGGGTAGAGTTTTGTATGCAACTACAATTCTTCTTTGATTTTGGACCATACGTCCTACATGCTTTAACATATTATACTCCTTGTGCGGGTGGTTGGTTTGCTGTTACAGCACCCAAAAATGCATCTAATTTGTTGTAAGTTTGTCCTACAGTCATCATTTCGTTTGGCTTAAATGCGCCACGTTGACTTGCAACATCAATAATACTCTTTAATGCTTGCAAGTCTGTAACTGTTAAGTCAGGTGCTTGTTGCTCTGTAGCTTCAGCAGCCGGTGATTCATTTACGTCTGCTGTAGTTTGTTCTTCGCTCATAATTGTCTCCTTGTTATAGTATATATGCGCATATTATTTATTTGTACTTCAAATGTGGACACGCTAACATGAAATAACTCATGTCTTTGCCGTCTTCAAAACCTATTGTAAGTACTTGTGTTAATCTATTATTGTTATCAAGTATAACATTCTTTCCTACAAAGAATCTATTTTTTAAATGCCTTTTGATCCATTTAGCTATTGAGTCTTCTAAGTTGTAAGTAAGTGCTACATTAATATATTCAAAGTAGGAAGGCGGATGATTTACCTTCCTAGCATTAAATACTTCTAACGGATTAATTTTTCTCTCTTTTATCATCTTATGCCGATAGTTCGTAATGTGCCGTTTGACCAAATGGTGCTTCTAAGTTTTTGTCATGGTGTGAATGGATAACAAATATAGTATCACAATAGTCTTCATCGCCCCAACTGTTCCAAGGATAGCCGTCTGTAAACATGATGAACTTTTTAGGGTTAATGTCATGTTCTTTCATATAGTTCCAGTTAGCATCAAAGTCGGTGCCACCACCACCCATAACTTCATAGTCTTCTAAGTTTTCACCATTGTCTGCTGTAAAGTCTTGTTCGTTGTATACTTTAGTATCAAAGCACCAAATTTTAATATTATAGTCTGGAAACTCGTCCATAATACCTTTAACTTCGCCTAAGAAGTCTTTAGCTTGTGCATTGCCAATTGAACCACTCATATCAATTGAAATACAAATATCAATAGTATTTGAAAAGTTCATGCCTGGAAGTACAGCACCGCTCATTTGACCTTTGCGTGAAGGACGACTAAACGAGAAGTCACTTTTAATAGTTGATTGTATTTGTTGACGAAGAATTTGACGCCAGTTCATCTTAGGCTCTGTCATTTCTTTAATCATACGCTGTACACCTGCTGGTGTATTGCCTGCACCTGCACTCTGCGCAGCATTTATCATGCTCTCTTTAATTTCATCACGTATCTTTTTGAGCTCATCTTTGGAGTAACTAGGACGTCCTTTTCCAGGCTCATCACCCTCTTTACCAGGCTTATCACTTTGTCCTTCACCTGCACCTTTTTCCCAATCAATATGCTCGTCAAGTAACTCGCCTAATTGTTTTAATTCTTCTTCGTCGTATTTGTTGAAGATGTCATCATATACATCTTCAGAAGACCAATTCTCGTATTTAAAATCTTGGAAGCAATCAACTAGTTTGGGTATTTGACCAATACGATCTCTAACTAACAAGTTGTTAACAATATAATCAGCGGCAATATTGTAGATCATAGGATCACGACCTTCTCTACGTCCTAAGTGATCAAAGACACAGTGTAGTATCTCGTGTGCAATAACAAACTCAATTTCTTTGTTTGATAGTGCATTAAAAAATTGTGTATTAAAATAAAGGTTACGTCCGTCTACGGCGGCTGTACCTAGCCAGTCGTCACCTTCTTGGATGCGCAAACGTGTAGCCATATTACCAAAGAATGGATGACGTAGTAGTAAGCCAATTCTAGCAACAATAATACGGTCAAGTACGTCAACACGCATCTCTTCAAGTGCTTTAGGTGTAATATCTGGGTCAGGTTGCCAGTTCTTTTTACCTTCTACATTGTATAGTACGTCTGGATTAAACATGTGCTACGTCCTTTATTTCAATTTATAAGTATATTATACACGTATTTACAGTAATTGTCAACCAAAAAAAAGGAGAACGAGCCCAAAAGACCCGTCCTCCTAGCCATTAATGGACTGTTTGAGCAGCCTTAATGTATTTTCCAAACCTCTCGTGGAACTCGTCAAAGCAAGCCACTTCGTCTGGATCAATGGGTAATTGATACTGTGTTAGTGCGAGCTTAATGCCCATAACTACTAGCTCAGTTTCAAAATTATCCATTGCAAATTGCAGGAAGTTATTGACTTTGTCATCAAACTTTTTATCACCTTTGTCTGATGCTTCTTTCAATTCATAGCAAAGAGATACAGTTAAGGAATACATAGCACTGATTTCTTTCTGATGCATCTCTTTTACTTTGCCTGCAAGTATGTCAGTAGGGTTAGGCATGCTCGACGCTACCTTGCGGTGAGCCATAAATTTGACAGCCAAACCTTCGCCTACTGCACCAGCTACAAGATCTGTAGTGGTGTTCTCGTCAACACCATCTTCTAATAATTCTGATACAAATGTCCACGAACGTGGAGTTGCAAAAGAACGACTAGATGATTTAGGATCAAAGTCGTAAAGATCCTTTTTGCTGAATGTAATATAACCTAATACATCTTGGTGTATCTTGTTATCAGCAGCCCACTGGAACCAATCGTCAAAAGATACAGCAAGTTCTAAGTGAATAAAACGGTTAGCTAACGGAGCAGGCATACGGTATGTAACACCTTTGTCAGCTTCACGGTTGCCAGCTGCAACAATAAGAACGTTGTCAGGTAAACAATACTTACCTACTTTACGATTAAGAATAAGTTGATACGCTGCCGCTTGTACGCTAGGCGCCGCTGAATTCATTTCATCTAAGAACAATACGACATAGTCGAACTGTGATGCAAATTCTTCTGTAGGAAGTTCTTCTGGTGCTCCCCAAACCATTTTACCAATATTGCTATCAAAGTATGGAATGCCTTTAATATCTGTAGGCTCCCATAATGATAAACGGATATCAATTAAGTGTGAGTTGCCTAGTCCTTCAGTAATTTGACGAACAATGTCAGACTTACCAATACCTGGAGGCCCCCATAAAAAGACCGGACGTTGCTTTTTAATAGCATGTTTGATTGCGCCTTTGGCGCTGTTGGGTGATACGGTGCGTGTTGCTGTAGTTTCCATTGTGTATTCCTTATTTCAGTTATCAGTGCTTAATTTCTAACTATATATACATTATACAGTCTTTATAAGAAATGTCAACCTTTTTCTAAAAAAAGAACTTGTTTAGAATCAACAACTTAGGAATTTTCTTTGCTTTTCTTTTGACGAGTCATTGCTTTTTGTAAGCCATATTTGCGTAAATCGCCTGAAAATAACGATAATTCTACAGCTTTCTTTTGATCAGTTACAGTAATACACCTATTTGAAAGATAGTACGGACAGTCGATAAATTGGTCTAGAAAGATAGCAATTTGTGGAGTTAGAGTCATTTCTTTAGGATAAGGTATGTCGTAAGTAGTAAGCTCTATTTGCTGAATAATATCTAATCCTGCATCAGTTAGACGTAGTCCGCCGGAGTCTTTTGATCTCGTATTTTGCCACCATAACGGCAAATATTCTTTTACGTTGATGTCGTTTGAACTCTTACCCAGCTCTCTTAGAAAGACTTTAGTAAATGTTTCTTTCCAGTTCATTCAGGAACTTCTTCACCTGTTGTTAACTTAACTACAACAAACTCCTCGCTTTTAAACATTTCGTTTAACTTTTTTGCAAGATTGTGTGCATGTCCGGGATTAGAAAAACTTACTTTCTTATATTTAGGGCCCGGATAGTTAGTAATGGCATTAGCACTTTTTAAATTAAAAGGTTTATCTTTATAAAATACTGCCCAAATAGCTTCAGCTTCTAATACTTGTTCACTTTTATAAGTTTTGTTATTGATGTGTTCTAATAGAACAGTTGGTTTGGGGCGACTCATATGCGTATCCTTATTATTAACTACGCATATATTTATCTCTTTTGTAGGTTAACTACGTATTTTATTATCTTACAAATTTAGCAAACGATGTAGTAATATATTTGGTATCGTTTGTAGCAGGCATGCCTCTGTGCCTATGCGTCCAATGTGCAGGAAAGAGTATTGTTAGACCTTTTTTAGAAGGAGTAGTTATATCTTGATTGTAGAAATAAGTACCACCTTCATCTTTAATATTACACAAATAAGACATTAGGCTAAGATGCCGTGGCTCAACTTCAGGGTCTGTTGAGCCGTCATTTTCGCAATGCGGTCTTGAATATGATTGTCCTGGCAAATATTTGTGAAACATTGGAGGAGTCATTCTCCACGGTACAAGATCTTCATAACTAAACTTATACTTTTCTTTATACAGCTCAATTACTGTAAACATTTGTTTAGAATAAGCATCTATTAGGTTATTAGGCAATGCTTGTATGGGTGTTACACTACAAAAATTATGCGTATCGCTTTGAAATAGATCGGCATTTTTTTCAAAATAATCTACAATTTCGTCACATAAATTTTCATCTATATACCATCCTGCTATAAAATTATTAAGTTCATTACCTTCCCAGGGTGTTAGCATTTTATTTCCAATCATTACCGCCGTTTAGTTCTACTTTAATTATTTCTTCGTTATTATTTTTAGATTCAACAACAAGTTTTTCTAGGTCTCCTTGTAGTCTAGACATAACTATGCCTAATGTAAATGCAAGATTTTTTGCTTGCTCTATAGTTATTTTAACTTCTCTTGCCTTACTTGCATCGGCGTTTTTGACCTGTGTAAGAAACTGTTGTATTGGCAAAGTGTTAATTGGTTGCACGACTTAACTCCTGCCGCATTTCAATTTCTGTTTTAAACGGACCTTTTGTTTCATAACGTTCAACAGTAATTAGTTTAGGGCAAAAGCTCTTTACCCAACCTTTGTCGAAGTGTATAATATAATATCCTGCACAGTATAAACTTTTTGATTTTGCGCTTTTAGTAAAAAGAGGCAATTTGCGTTGCACATCATACATTTCATTGTATGGCTTTACACTTGTAGGACAATTGTGTATTTTATATTCGGCTTTTGTTTCAATTTGTCCTGTATCAGGTTTATCACTAAAAATAAATTCCATACCAAACTTTTGCTTCATTTGACGTTTATTGTCAAAAAAGCAAGTTTCTATATTGCTTGTAAACAAATAGCGATCGTCATTCCAACTAAGTGTTCCGACCTTTTCTCCGTTACTTTCAACAATCCAAAATTTATCTTTCAATACAGGTTTTGCTTTTAATGTCATATAGGGTATCTCGCTTGTAAAGGTGTTGCATATGTTTGTGCTTGATCTGCAATACGTTGCATATCCCACTTAGCACAAAATTTCATAAGACGCATACCTACTTGTTGTATTTCTTTAGGTGTTGCGTTTTCTGCAATAGTTGTATTAATAATCTCTCTAATGTCTGCAGGTTGTGCAGTTAAATCACACAATGTAACATTACGAGTATAGTCGTCAAGTACACGATGTTCGTCGCCATTATGATCAGTCCAACGTTGTAGCATCATGTTATTCCAGTTGTAACCTTTTTTGTCTTTGTCTGCAAATGCTTCAATAAGACCTACTTTGTTCTTAGTGCCTTTTTTGCGTACACCTGGATATGCACTAAACACGTTGTCGCTAGTGTCGCCACGCATACACTTCTCAAACAACATGTATTCAGGGTCAGGCGCCGGCTTTTCTTCTTTAGTCTTTTTATCAATTACACGATTGCCTTTTTCATCAAAGTAGCCTTCGTGCGTAATAGTAACATTCTGTATACCATTGTACTGTTTACAGTTAGGAGCAATAAGTTGTGCAAAGTCACCGTCTGTACTAATAATAACATGATCATCATTAGGGTGTGCTTGTACCCAGCCTGCAATAAGATCATCAGCTTCTAGTTGCGGATGACGCATAACAGTACAATTAGTCTTATTAGTAACAAAGTCTTTGAACTCGTCAAAGATTTCCCAAAACAATGTATCTTCTTCTGCTTGTGCAGGAGTAAGAGCATCACGAGCTACTTGTCTATTGCGCTTGTAAGGTTCGTAGTAGTCTTTGCGCCAGCTACGTCCTTCCAAACAAAATACAACATGATCAGCATCAAAGTCTTGCCATGCTTTTTTAACACCATTGAGTGTAATATGTAGAGCCATACCTAGCTTAGTATCTAAGTCGCCACGCACGACATGTCGAGCACGGAAGAATGTGTTAGCTGTATCTACTAGAATATAAGTTGCCATTAGTTTGCCTTTGTGTAATTTATAGTACTATTATAGCACCAGATCTGGCTTGTGTCAAGCATTATCAATCCCATAAATTTTCATACCACTTGCCAAACAATGTAAATGCATTTGTAAGACGTTCCTGTGTTTCTTTCAAACAGGCTATGCATACTGGATCAGCAAAGTTTGAACATTTATCACGACACATGTCTCCAGCATCTATTTCTTTTGACTTGTGTCCAAACGCCCAGATCATTTCGTCTAGTATATCATCCCACTCTTGTTCTGTCAAGTCTGCTGGATGACCGTGTTGAGTTGCTTTTAATTGTACAAGCATAGGATGAATAATCATAGCAAGTGTACAATCCATGCTCCATGTGTCGTATGGTTCTATTTCAACTCTTGTGGCACGGTTCTTACGATATGGACCTATGCGTACTTTCATGATACTTCGCTTTTGTCTTTCCCAAGTGGAGTAACATTGATATATCCGGCTCCGCGATTAGTATCCTGTCCTTCTTCTTCGAGCATATTATATACAATGTCACGGAACCATCTATCAACAATTTCTTCTTCTGGGTCATTGTCAACGCCATAACCTGCTTCAATAAGTTGTGCGATAAAGTATTTGTTCCAGTCAAGTTCAAAGAAGCCATTACGCACATTCTCTTCATTAACTTTAACATCTATAACATTTACCCAAGGTTCTTTCTTACGTGTGTGATATGCTTTAGGATCACGTTGTTTAAGTAGTTCCATCTTTTCAGATTCAACAGCAGCCTTTTCGGCTTCTACTTTATCTAGTCCTGTTAGTTTTTTTAAAAAGTTTTTCATATTAATCCTTTTCGTCTCATTTCTTCTGGGCTCATAGGTTGCTTAATTGGAGCTTTCATTGCTTTATCAAGTCTTTCTTGTTCCACTTGATTAAGTACCCCATGCATTTCCGAATAAGGATATGTGGAGCCTTGGGGTAAATCGCCATCCTTTTTCCATACACGCTTCTGCCACGTCCTTAACATTGAGGGCGTATTCTTCACTGCGTCCACCCAACGGCATAAGATATACTGGACATTGTACCCCGGCACTCTGATAAGCACTAACAGCCCTTTCAACTTCGTTAAAGTCATCTTGAGTAGCGACAACAAACTTAAGATACATGTCACTACCGTTAACACTGATATACTGACTAGCAATATCAGGTTTAATAGCAGTTTCCCAAGGTTCTCCGCTAACACTAAGTTTTGGGGAACAACTCCAAGTGACTGTAAATCTATCTTGAGATTCGAGATACTCGTAGAAATCATCTTTGAGTACTTGTGTAGTATTTGTTTCAAATGTAACATTTTTTAAATCCTGCATACGTGGATGTTCAAATAGCTCTACGTAAAGTCGTTGCCACGCTAACAACGGTTCACCGCCTGTCATAATCAAATGGACATCTTGTCCATTATCTTGTACCCACTTACCGTTAGGAGTGAGTGAAAGCAAATGTTCTACAACTTCGTCTACAGTTGCTTGTCTATTAAAGTGTTTAAACTCAGGATAGATACTTGCATATGTATCACATCCTGTGTGTATGATAGGTAAGTCTTCAAACTTTTCTGTAGTCTTATGCACATCTTTAGCAATTAAATCTGCTACTTCTTGATTGTATCGTTGTCCTTCTGCATGTAACTCTGTGCGATTCTTTTTAGTATCTACACCAAAATTCATGCAACGGAAGTTACAACCGAAGGTGCGTAGGAATACACTAGGTACTCCTACAAACTTGCCTTCGCCTTGTACGCTATAAAACGCTTCTGAATATCTAAGTTTCATACTCTACTTCCCACATGCAAATTCTTGTTGGAGTTTAATATTGTCCATGAACTCTTTCTTTGTACCTGCGTCATCTTTAAACGCACCTTTTAAAACAGTTGTTTGTGTAAGACTACTGTGTGCCTTTACACCTCTGTTTTCAACACAACCGTGTGTTGCTTGTACATAGACACCCAAATGTTCTGCACCAGTTGCTTTTTGAATCTCACGTACAATGTCGTTTGCAAGTTCTTCTTGTAGTGTACCTCGCATAGCACACCATTGTGCAATACGTGTATACTTACTTAAACCAATCAGTTTGTCTGATGCAATAATACCAATGTATGCTACACCTCTAACAATCTGATGATGATGTGAACACATACTTGTAAGTTCACTACGCACAACTAACATACCTTCATAACGATCATCGCTATCATTTGGAAATGCTGTTGCTGGAGGCATTGGTTCATAACGTCCTGCCATTAGTTCATTGATATACATCTTTGCAAGACGTTTACCTGTACCGTTACTGTTAGGATCGTTTTCTGTATCTATTACAAGACCTTGTAATACGTCTTCAAACTTATCAGCAAGCTCGTCAATTAGTACTTGCTTTTCGCCGTCTTTAATAAAGTCTGAAATGTTGTCGCCAGCCCAGAAGCGTTTGTCTGCTTGTTGCAAACGGGCTTTTATCTCTTTACTTTTACTCATATACTTCTCCGATGTTTAGGCAGTGGATTGCCGGTATAGTGTATAACATAATTATATTATACATGTTATTTAGGTTTTTGTCAAGTATAAAAAAACATTTTTAACCTGCTGATTTTACTGCAAGATTATCCCAGTCAATTTCAGAAGATTTATAATTCCCCTTTTCGGGTATAACATTTCTAACCCCGCCAGTGGGATTTTTCATATCTTCATCACGTCTAAATATTAAGTGTACATGTGGATACATGCACGTTTGACCTGCACTTGTTCCTACGTTCATCCCTACGTTAAAACCAGTGATGTTAGTCTTTTGAGAAACAACGTTTGCTTCGCCTGTTGCAATTGCAAATTGGAAACACTTTAACATAGATTCTAAATTATTTTCTTTTGGTACAACTAACAAATGTCCTTCTGTAACAGGATATTTGTCTTTGAATACAGTATATTCACGAGTTTTAAGTTCAACATCTTGCCAAGGTGCTCTACCGTCTTTTTGCGCTTCGGCTAGTGTATCCATTATTCAACTCCTATGTCACGTTTAATTTTAGCAATTAATCGCTGTTGTCTATAAATGCTGTCTTTAGTGCCCTGCATATGTTGATATTTAATTTTTGCTGCTTGCATTTCTTTTAGTTCTTCTATTTTGCGCTCGACACTTTCTTCAAGTGCCTTAATATATCTTAATCGTTCTTCTCTATCGTGTGCCATTTAATATTCTCCTACTTTTTCCCAAGGATATACTAGCCACACATCCTCTTCTGCTTTGTTAATTTCATGACAAGTGTAATCAACTTTACCATCCAATTCGCTGGCTAGATTATCTGTTAGTGTAGCAAATCGTACATTGTCACCCCATAATTTATTCCATCTAGGATCATTTGGTAAACAGCTCGCTTGCCAATCTTTTTTAATCCAATTAAATGTAGCACCAGTATCATTGATATCATCTACAATTAGAATTTTTTTATGTAGTGGACTTGCTGTTACTATTGTACCGTCATTATATCCAAACGCATCTTCAGCCATCCAGGCGTTAGATTCGCTTTCGCTGTCATCGTCACGCAAACTTACTTTAAGTGCTTCACACCGTATTCCAGTCATATTACTTAATATAGTAGCAGGAACGTTTCCGCCTCTTGTAATACCTACAATATAATCAGGACGCCAGTTGTCTCTAAACATCTGATTCATAATGCTTATACACATACGCTCTATGTCAGTCCAACTGTAATAATGTTTCTTAATCATGTTTAGCACCTCTTGCTAAGTAATCTTTATTGTGAATCCAAATACCATTCTTTAAAAAACCCCAAGCGCCTGCTTTACGGCCCATAAAGAACAAACTCCAACATGGAATTTCATTACCGTCTGCATCTTTGCCAAGTTCTAACCAATGTGTATCATTTGCTTTACGATAACGGAAATGTCCAGGTCCTCTCCAAAAACGCCCGTCTGGAGTATTTTCCCAATAGCCGCCTTTGATAATAAATGTTGCATATGACCAAGGATGATCATGCAGTACAGGTTCATCACTTACAAGAACCTTGTGTAGTGTTATGTTAAAAGGAAAGTTCTTTCTGTCCTTTAGAAACACATAATATCGTACTAGGTAAGGCACATCGCTATCACGTTCTGTAATAACTCTACGCCTACCAAGTTTATCCATTAGTTTAGAAAAGATCATTATCTTGATGGTTCCCTTTATAATCTTGTTCAACCATTTTGTAAACGGTTCTAAAATTTTCCAATGCTTTTTCAAGTGCAGGATAATGTTTACACATGTCCTGCACTACACTCATTGCAGGCAAATGATCTATCCATTCAGTACCAAAGCCTGTACTAACAGTTGATCCTGATACAATACTATCAATGTTAATAGTATCATCTAAATTAAAAACATAATCGCCATCTGTAATTGTAAAGCTATCAGTAGATATTGTATCAGTAGATATAGTAGTAGTTGTTGCCATATCGTCAAATGTAATATCATACGGATCACTAGATCCTGTAAGTATTACAATGTCATTATCGTCTTTGGATTGTGTCATACAATGCTGCTCCGCTAAAAAACTCTTTGTTTAACTTTGTACGTTGTTTGTCTAGACTTACAAGATAGTCATCATAGTTTTCCATGTAATCACATATCTTTGCAACAATTTCGCCTCTGTGTTTTACATATGCAGGGTAGTCTTCTGTCCACTTGCTAGGATATGCAAACTCTGGCAATGCCATTTCACTGTAGCTGAGCCTATCTGGTACCATAGGAATAGCATCTACTAATGCTCCTTCGTACCAACTAATGCCTAGTGTTTCTTGCAAGTTAGCACTAAACACAATCTTTGCTTCACCTAACAAATTATGGTATTCATTTTTAGTAAGTTCACGTTCTTGGCATACTACAAATTCATATTGTGGCAAACGTGTTTGAAGGTCTCTAAAGATATCAACTTGTTTCTCAGGAGCAACACGATGTGGGAACAAGATCAAGTCTCGCTTTTCCATACCTTTGTAACTATCTAAACTACCTTTTAGATACTCCATAGGCCAACCTACACGATGTACTTTATCATCAAAATCTAATGCTTCTTGTGTTGTCCAGTGATCATTATTTTCTTTATCTAAAATTGTATCACAAAACATATCAATATGAAAATCTGTAGCATAAAAATTATCATCAAAGCATTCATACATACTACGTTCAGCATGTCTTACCCAAGGTTTATCACCTATTAGCCTGCCCAGGAAATCATGAGGATCATAACTACCAGCATGCCAAAGACCGCCGACTCGGATATCAACACCCAAGAGCTCAGCCATGTATTTAAGTTGGATAACAGTTGGGTTCCACGCATCCGTATATAAGAAATAATCTCCATCTTTTACATCTCCGTTGCAGAACATTTCGCCTATCTGTTCTAGTTGTTTACTTTTGTAAACGTTAGTGCCGCCAAAGTTTAAGAAAGCCCCAGGCGTAGTTGCCTGAGGCGTTTCCCCACCACTAATAACTTTTACGTCTTCATTTGTAGCACGTTGAAGTTGCCGAGGCAAATAGTCCTTCCACTGTTTAGTATAACGAGTGTCTACTGCTTCGATGTCTACAATATGAATAGTCATTAGCTTCTCCGGTTGCGGTTCTGATTACGTGCTTTAGCTCGTAACCAACCTTGGTACTTTTGGAAAGCGATCCAATTAGGATCATCTTTTTTATAAAGTGCTTTTTCGTCAAACACTTTTCCTTCGAAACGACAGTAGTTACGATAAGTATCCAAGTCATTAAAGACCTTGTTTACTGCGGGGTTTTGAATAGTCATTGGATTAATTCCTCTTATTATGACTTTGCAGGATAGTAAATTAAACAGCCGTTTTCGTTGTCTTCTGCAACGCTGATCTCTACAAACCGGCCTGGATATTTTGTAGAAATTTCTAAGTACAAGTCATCTGCGATCATCTCACAGCTCTTGTGATCTAGTTGTATGACATCTTGTGCATACAACCTTTCCATCCAGCGTTTAAACTGAATGAATTCAATGTCGCGATCGTTATGAAATACTTCAATACGAACACGAAAGTGAAAGATATGACGATGTGGAATACCAAGGAATGATACGTCATCCCAATCGCCTGTTGCTAATTTAGGATCAGTATCTGCGCCTGGGTACATGTGTACACCTTCTTTAGCAAAGGTTACCCAAATACTTCGTTGTGCTTCTTCCATTTTATCTTCTTCTCTCATTCTACGTTGCATATATGCGTAATATCTTTCTTGCATATTATTAGTATACTTTCAATTAATAACTTTGTCAAGGCCGTATTTTGACCAATCTGTAAATTTATTACGATCCATTAGATCATGTAAGCTATGACACCAAACGCCTGGATTAGTTTCTTTAAATCCTCGATCATCAATCTTAACCATTGTGTTATAGTTCCACTGTCCAACATAAGGTACTACAACACGTATTTGTGGAATGAAGTTATTATACTCAGTTAGTCCACCGTCTAAGAACCATTCCATATTAATTGTACTTGGAATGTCTAAACTACATAGAATACCTTCTTTGACAAGCGGAAGTACCATTGCTTCCCATTCTTCAAAGTCTTCTGCTAGTTCAGGATTATAACTGTGGTTAGCACCAAAGAATACATGCTCTACCTGTTCGTTTGCAATGTGCTGTTTAATTGTTATATAAGAATGTATGCCTGTAACAAACAATGTTTTCATTCCGTAAGCAGGAGTCTTTTCAACTTCTGTACCTACAAAGAATTGTACATCACTTTCTACGCCTGTGTCATAATCACGTTTCATCTTTACCTTCTTTGATCCAAACATTAACATGAGCAACTGCACCGTCTGTACGAGTAACTACATAATCTAAACCCGCTTGTCTTAAAGCAGCCCTAAGTTTTTCAAGATTTTTACAATCTTTCATTCTAAACCTTTTTGTACTAAGTAAGAATTAATTCTGTGCATTTCATCTTTTAGATACAGTTTCATAGTTTTCATACGCCTAACTTCATCTGTTACTGTTATATTATTATACTTTACTTCGAGCTCTGTGTCAAGTTCTTTATGCTTACGTTCTAATTCTGCATAATGAGCTCTAAGTTTATCTTCAGTAGATTCATAATTGCTCATCCTCTAGTTCCTCCAACTTAGTTTCATCTAATTCGTCAACAGGTTCAACAGTTTCCTCTACATCAAATAATGCATCAAAGAATGTAGAACTGTTTACAGTCTTTTTACCAATAGCACCTCTAGTACCTGGAATTGACATCCAAAATTTGGAATACTGATCAATCACTGCTAACGACTCTTCTTTTGTTGTCTTTGAAAATATTTCTTCCACAACATCTCTAAATGTAATTCTGTCAAACTTTTCTTGCACTAGCATATTAGGAATGACACCTGCGTCATACTGCCTATTAGCTTCTTGTACAGCGTTAACATGTGTCCATACGTTGTGACCCATTTGTATAGCATAACTAAAGCTATCCCAGCTTGTAGAGTCTTTCTTACGTACAATTTGGTTACCGCTTGGATCTAATACAGGATTATCGTTTTTGTCTAGTTCAACTTCGCCTGCACTTACTTTAGGCACACCAATCTTATTACGATCGCCTTTAGCATATGTACAAATGTCATTGACTAGTAATCCGTCACTTAATGGACTATCCTCGAACACTTTAAAAATACCGTCTTGTGTCGTAGCATCCTTAAACGTTCTAGTATCTGATGCATACTTTAGTTCGTCTACACTAGGCAACATTCGATAAGTCCATTTACCTCTATCAGGAGTTTCATTAGATGTATATACTTGTCCGTTAGCTGTAGCTAAGAATGGACTTGCACAATCAAATGTAAGCATCATAGTAGGGTTATAGTACTTGCGTATAGCACGTTGTAAGTCTGTTAACAAACAAGCCCACTCTAGTTTACTTGTACCTAAGAAGTGCATTACATCGTGTAAGCCGCTTTGTAGTAGTCCATCGTAGTGTAGTGTAACAATGCGTTTAAGAACCAAATGCACATCGCACATGTTCTGTCCGCCCATTGACCATCCATTAAAATGTGTGTCAGGATACTTAACTGGATCACAGTAATCTTTCATCTGTTCGTACCAGTCATCTGCGTCTGCGTGATTCTCGCCTTGTAACACATTAAGGAACTTACATGCTCCTGTTCTATGTTTCATAAAGTAATCATTGTTGATACGTGTTGCGGCAACTGCTTCTGCATATGTACTAATGCCTGTTGCTTTTGCACCAGCCGGCGAACGTGCAACCCAGGCAGGAATATCAAGTATCATTCCATAGTCCATGTAAGCGTCCATCCAACGCAATACACCATCTCTTTTCTTTTGTGCTTTAGGACAATTAATGTCTTTCCAATCGCCTTCCCAAACACCTTTACCAATTTGGAAGCCACCTGAGTCACCTAGTAACCAAGTGTTTTCTCTATCTCTGTTACGCACCATATCTTCTTTAGGCACAAACTTAGTTGTATCCAAATCAGCATGTCCTGCAGAATAGAGCGTCCATTTATACTGAAACGCTCCGTCTGTTTTATTAAGATAGTTTAGTGTTTCGATACCATTAGCAAAGTTACTAGGAATACGAGCTTTATCAACATATTCGTCATACCGCTGTTTGCCTACATAAGTGGCATAAAAACCACTTAGTGCAGGAAGGAAGTGCGCATAATCTTGTTGCGCCGCGGTTAAATCTTTATTCATTATTTGCTCTGCGCTGGAAGAATATAATCGTATGTTGCAATGCCACTATTTACTGTAATTTTCATTGCACCTTGATCACTAATACTCATTGTTAAGTCACCGTCTAAACTCAAGATACTTTGTACTTGTGCTACTGGCCAACTCCATGTATGCTGTAATGCACCTTCTACACTGTGTTGGAATACAAACTCTCCAGCATGTGTACTTGCATCACCAAAGCTAAAGATCAAGTTGCTGTCTTTAGTAGTTACATTAAATGTAGGCTCTTCAGAATGTGCCGCACTCATTAACTTCATACGTGCAATTGCTGCCTGTGTAGGAGCAATTTCTACATTCCAAGCTGCACCTTTGAACTTAACAGTTTTAAGTTTTTCTTCAATGATTGCTTTATTCATAAAGCGGTAATCATTTTCAAAGTCGCCTGCTGCATTTTCAAAGTGAATGTGTGTTGGAATAGTTTCACCGTTACGATCTGCTTTCACAATATCGATCTTTGCATTATCTTTGTATTCAGGATTCTTTAAGTGTAATGCTAACTTATCCAAGTTAGGCATACCAAATGTGCCATCTGCTACTCCATGAGTAGATGTTGCGTTAAGAATTACTGAACGGTCTTCTGCCATTGAATCAATGACTGTTTCGTTACCACCTGTCACTTTTACTAAGCTAAGAAAGCCTAATGCATGTGTGTGTGCTACTACGTCTTGTAAGATATCTTTCATGTTATCGTTTCTCCATCGAATAAGTTAATTATATTGCCTTTATTGCCATTTGTCAAGAACTTTTCTACCGAGTATTTAGGTTTAAAGCCTAGAGCTGACATTTTTTCTGTATTAGCGCAAGTAAATTCACGCTCTCCCGGGGTATTTAGACGAACTGGTAAGTTTGGTGCTAAGTCTCGGATCCTAACAGGATTCCCCGTACCGATATCAATTGTACCTTTTATATAATGGTTATTGATTAATAGTTCAACAGCATCAAGTACATCTTGTAAATGTATAAAATCTCTATGATGCCTCGTTACATAACTTAAAGTATTGTTACGCAACTTGTTAAAAAACATATTTTCCCGTGGACAAGTATCACTATAAACTGTATGTAATCGTAAGCCTAGTGTATTAGGATAACGTTCAGCAAGTTCTTCTAGTACATACTTAGATGCTGCATAAGGATTTAAATCGGGTTCGTAGGCACTTGAGCTACTTGCATATATTATGCGTGTATCTGGATATGCTTCAAACAATCTACGACTTGCTTCGATATTATTCATCCAATAACCAGACGGGTCTGTTAAACTTTCTCGTACTCCGCTTTTGCCTGCAAGATGTATAACAAGGTCAATGTTTTCCGGCCATTGCGCAATATTAAGTAAGTCTTGTTCTTTACCGTTCTTTAGGTCAATACCAGTTACTTGGTGCTTCATACTTACTAATCGATTACTAAGTGCAGTACCAATAAATCCTAAATGACCTGTTAATAAAATATGCATTAGTTTGCAACTCTTTGCTCTTGGAACCACGTTAAGTATTCCCAAGTTTGACGCCATCCTGTAACATGTTTAGCATGATGCACAACTTTCTTTAATGGATAATCATTACCACCTTCGTGCATTGCATCTCCAAAGAAATAAAGTTTATCTTCTTTGTCAAAGTCTTTTACAATTTGACTCTTATCTGCGCCCTTAGGCGAA
>Ga0228655_1000090_pt1 | contig 39171 bp, 53 predicted proteins | sample 67DmetaG_FD_182742 | JGI IMG/M metagenome (GOLD analysis project Ga0228655, IMG submission 182742) | Seawater microbial communities from Monterey Bay, California, United States - 67D | ecosystem: Environmental > Aquatic > Marine > Coastal | place: USA: California | collected 2016-11-15
GTAGTAGTGTTACAGAAGGGCATATTGGTCAAGCTGTAACAATGGCTTGCAATACTGGTTATTCAGGAAGTGTCACTGCAACTTGCCAGTCTAATAGAAGCTGGTCATATGCAGGAAGTTGCAATAGAGATGTTGATCATTGTAATTCACAGCCATCATCTGCTAATGCTAGTAGTAGTGTTACAGAAGGGCATATTGGTCAAGCTGTAACAATGGCTTGCAATACTGGTTATTCAGGAAGTGTCACTGCAACTTGCCAGTCTAATAGAAGCTGGTCATATGCAGGAAGTTGCAATAGGGTTACAAATTGGTGTAATTCCCGACCAGCTGCTTCTAATGCTAATACTGGAGTGACAAGGGGTTATATTGGTCAAGCTGTAACAATGGCTTGCAATACTGGTTATTCAGGAAGTGTCACTGCAACTTGTGGATCTAATGGAAGCTGGTCATATGCAGGAAGTTGTATGCTAAGAGGATGCCATTATCTTGGCCTGACAAATGGCCGTTGGTCGTGGCAGCATAGACCTTCAATGAGTCAGGCGTACTGTATTGCATTGAAGATGCGATTTTGGTGGAGGTTGTTACAAGTGGATTAATTAATTATATGAATTTTTATAAGAATTTTATTAGGCCAATATTATTTCAATTTGATGCTGAAAAGTCTCACAATTTAGCAATATTTTGTCTAAAAAATAATTTGCTAAAATATCCAAAAATCAAAAATTATGACTCTTTAAAAATTAATATTTGTAATATAGATTTTGATAATCCAATTTCTATGGCTGCGGGATTTGATAAAAATGCTGCGATTATTTCTAATTTATTTAAATTTGGTTTTGGATCTATTGAGTGCGGTACTGTTACACCAAAATTACAAATTGGCAATTCTAAGCCAAGAATTCTTCGTCTCGAACAAGATCAGGCTATTATTAATCGTCTTGGTTTTAATAATATTGGAATTAATAAATTTTTAAAAAATCTTCAAAAACAAAAAATTACCAAAGCATTTGGTATTAATATTGGTAAAAATAAAGATCAAAAAGATTCTGCCTTAGATTATCTTAATTTATTGGATTTGACCTATGGTTTAAGCCCTTATATTGCTATCAATATATCTTCTCCGAATACCAAAGATCTTAGAAATATTCAAAAAAAATCTGAATTAGATATATTTTTACAGAAAATCATGGCAAAAAAATCAGAATTAGCTAAAAAAACTGCTAAAGATATTCCTATTTTTTTAAAAATTGCTCCTGATCTAGATGATAATGAATTGCAAGATATTGCTAATTCTGTTTTAAAAAACAAAATCGATGCTGTGATTATATCCAATTCCACTTTGGTTCGAAAAGGTTTAAAATCGAAAAATCAAAAAGAAGTAGGTGGCTTAACGGGAAAACCACTTTTTGACATTTCTAATGAAATATTATCTAAATTTTATCAATTAACAGAAGGTAAAATTCCTTTAATTGCTGCTGGCGGTGTTTTTTCAGCCGATGATGCTTATGAAAAAATTAAAAGAGGTGCATCTATGGTACAAATTTATTCTGCTTTTATTTATGAAGGATTTTCCTTAGTTGAAAAAATCAAAAAAGATCTAGATCTATTATTAAAAAAAGATGTCTTTAATAATATATCTGAAGCTATTGGTAAGAATAATAACGGCTCCTATCTTTAAAGCAATTTTTGCTGTAGGGAAATTTAAGTAATTTTCTTTAACGAATAGTCAGCTATATTTTTTTATAATCAACAATCCTCAGCCCATATCCCTCAAGGCCAATAATTGCCTTTGGAAAGTTACTAAGTAAGATCATATTTTTAACACCAATATCATTTAATATTTGAGCGCCAATACCATAATTTCGAAGAATATTATCCTGTGATTTGTCAATTTTATCTGAATTTTCCTCTCCAGAAAATATAACAATTATACCATTGCCATTCTTAGAAATAATTTCCATTGATTTAGCTAAATTATTATTTCCTCCTAAATTATCAGCTAAAATATCATTATTAAAATTAAGATGATGCATTCGAACCAAAATATCATTTTTTGATTCAATTTTACCATAAATCAGGACCTTATAGTGATTATTATTGATTTTATTTTGATAATCTATGGTTTGAAATTTTCCACCAAAAGATGAATTTATTTCTCCAGTTGCAATTCTGTTAATTAATTTATCATTTTTGGTACGATATTTAATCAAGTCAGAAATAGTCGCAATTTTTAAATTATGTTTTTTGGCAAAATTAAATAAATCATCTCTTCTGGCCATTGTGCCATCATCATTCATAATTTCACAAATTACAGAAGATGAGTTTAGGCCTGCAAGTTTAGCAATATCTACCGATGCTTCAGTATGGCCAGCTCGCACTAAAACACCACCCTGTCTTGCTTGCAATGGAAAGATGTGCCCTGGGCTAACAATATCTCTTTGATTTTTGTCAGGATTTATAGCGTCACTGATTGTTTTAGCCCTGTCAGCTGCAGAAATCCCGGTAGTAATACCTTCTCTAGCTTCAATTGAAATGGTAAAGGCAGTTTGATGACGAGAATCATTATTTAAAGCCATCATGGGCAATCCTAATTTTTTGATCCTATCTTTTTCAAGAGCTAAGCAAATTAATCCACGACCATATTTAGCCATAAAATTTACTTCTTGATTACCACATTTTTCAGCCGGAATAATTAAATCTCCCTCATTTTCTCGATCCTCATCATCAACTAAGATAAACATCTTGCCATTTTTAGCATCTGATATAATTTCTTCTATTTTTGCAAATCCTGTCATTCTTTATTTTAAAATCCTGATAAATTATTTTTTACTAATTTTGTCAATAATTTAATATGATCAATATTATCATTTAAACAAGGAATAAAGTCAAAATTTACCCCTCCTTTTTCTAAAAATAATTCCCTATAGCCGATATTAATTTCTTCTAAAGTTTCAATACAATCACTAGCAAAACCAGGGGAAATAATTAAGATATTTTTATAATTTTTTTTAATCATCTCATCTAAAACTTCCTCCATATATGGTTTGAGCCATTCTTTGGGACCAAATCTTGATTGAAAAGCAATAAAATTAGGTGTTTTTATAGCCTCCTGTTCTAGCTTTTCATTAAATAAGCGATTTGTTTTATGGCAAAAACATTGATATGGATCACCTTTTTTAAAATATTCTTTTGGAATACCATGATAAGAGGAAATTATAGCATCGGGTTGCCATTTTAAAGTTTTGAGATGTTTTTTAACTGAATTTACTAAGGCTTTAATATATAAATCTTGATCATAATAGCTGTGATTAATTCTAATTGCTGGCTGATAGCGAATTTTTTTCATTATATCATAAATCTTATCATTAATTGATGCTGTAGTAGCCGAAGCATATTGAGGATAGAGAGGGATGAAAATAATTTTACGGCATTTTTTTTCACGCAGTTGATTTATTTTACTTTCAATTGATGGATTACCATATCTCATAGCAAAATCAATGATAAGATTAGGATTGTCTTTTGTTAAGAATTTTGATAATTTTTCTGCTTGTAATTTGGTATAATAAAGTAATGGAGATTGTTTTTGCTTATGAAGCCAAATTTTTTGATAATTTTTTCCAGATTTATTTGGGCGAAAAGTTAAAATAAAAAGATTTAAAATAATTTGCCACAAAATTGGATTGACCTCAATTACTCTTCTATCTGATAAAAATTCTTTGAGATAGCGACGAACTGAAAAAAAATCATAATTATCAGGAGTGCCAAGATTGATAATTAAGACACCAATATTGTCAGTAATTTTTGGATGATTTTTTGGCAGATTCATTTTAATTATTTAAAGAGACTTTTGATATTAAAAAATGATATAATATTTTTTAATAAATTCAACTATCTAGGAAAATTTTGCTTCAAAGTTAGGAGATGGTGACCCCTACGGGATTCGAACCCGTATTTCCACCGTGAAAGGGTGGCGTCCTAACCATTAGACGAAGGGGCCAATATTAATGCTTAATTTTTAATTATTAGCAATTAACATAAGAGGCGAAAAATAATTTTAAGATCGAGTTTTAACAAATCAACCATTTAATATGTCAATTTATCAAACAAAAGTTTTAATTTTAGGTTCTGGCTCTGCTGGTTTAACTGCTGCAATTTATGCTGCAAGAGCAAATCTTAAGCCGATTTTAGTTAGCGGTATGCAGCCTGGTGGACAATTGACCATTACTACTGATGTAGAAAATTATCCAGGATTTGCTGATGTTATTCAAGGTCCATGGCTTATGCAACAAATGGAGGAGCAGGCTAAAAAAGTTGGTACCGAAATTGTTCCTGATCATATTAAAGAAGTTGATTTTTCTAAAAGACCATTTGTTTTAAAAGGAGAGTCAGGAGATACTTATGAAGCGGAAACCTTAATTATTTCAACTGGTGCTGCGGCCAAATGGCTAGGATTAGAATCTGAGCAGAAATTTCAGGGTTTTGGTGTTTCTGGTTGCGCTACTTGTGATGGTTTTTTCTTTAAAAATAAAGAAGTTATTGTTGTTGGTGGTGGTAATGCTGCAGTTGAGGAGGCAATTTATTTAACTAATCATTGTAGTAAAGTTTATTTAGTTCATAGGCGTGATTCTCTGCGTGCTGAAAAAATTCTACAAGATCGTTTATTTGATAATAAAAAAATAGAAATGATTTGGAATCATCAATTAATTGAAATTCTAGGTGATGAAAATCCAAAAAATGTTACTGGTGCAATTTTGGAAAATACTCAAAATGGTCAGAAAAAAGAAATGAAAATTGATGGAGTTTTTGTTGCTATTGGTCACAAACCAGCAACTACTATTTTTGAAAATAGTGGCTTAACCCTTGATAAGGGCGGTTATATTGTAACTAAAGCAGGCACTACTCTAACTAATATTGCAGGAATTTATGCTGCTGGTGATGTTCAAGATAAAATCTATCGTCAAGCAGTTACTGCTGCCGGTTCTGGATGTATGGCGGCTCTTGATGCTGAAAGATTTTTAAGCGAATAAATTTCACTATCTGTAGTAAATTGCTTTAAAGAGAAGCAATATTAGATATTGCTTGGCAGCAAATCCCCTCTTTTCTACCTAAAAAACCCATTTTTTCGGCAGTTGTAGCTTTGATATTTATTTGATTTAATTTAATTTCTAAAATTTCCGACAATCTTTCTTTCATCTTAATTTTATATTGAGAAATTTTTGGTTCTTCACAAATAATTGTCAGATCAATATTTACTATTTGGTAAGAATTTTCTTCTAGTAATTTTTTAATTTCCAGAAGCATAAATTTTGAATCAATATCTTGCCATTTTGGATCATTGTCAGGAAAATAATCACCAATATCACCCTTAGCCATAGCACCCAAAAGAGCGTCAATAATAGCATGAATAACAACATCTCCATCAGAATGGGCAATAATTTTTTTAGGAAATTTAATATCTATTCCAGCAATTTTGATAAAATTATTTTCTAATTTTTCATTAGAAAATTTATGAATATCAATTCCAATCCCAGATCTAATAAATTTTTCTTGCTCTTTCATAATCTTCCTTATTAGTAATTTTAAAATTATTGACATCGCCAGAAATCATGGACACAGTAATTTTTTCTTTTTCACAAAGGCTGGCATCATCAGTAAATTTTTGATTTTGATATTTTTGATGTAAATCTGATATTAATTGATATTTAAAAGCTTGAGGAGTTTGTGCTAAATAAAGATTTTCTCTAGAAATTGTTTTGGAGATAGAATTATTTTCTACTTTTTTAATAGTGTCGCTAATAGAAATTGTTGGAATTGCAGCTTTTTTTTCTTCTAATTTCAAAATTAAATCATCAATGATTTTTTTTGTGACAAATGGTCTGGCCCCATCATGAATTAAAACATGATCTGGCTTGAGATCTTGAATTTTTTCAAGGGCTAATCTTACCGAATCTTGTCGCTCCTTACCCCCAAAGATTGGTGGTAAAATTTTAAGATCCAAAATTGCTTTTTGATATAAATTTAGATCATCCTTAGCAATTACACAGATAATATCAGATATTTTTGGATGATTAGTAAAGGCGCTAATAGTGTGATGTAAAATTGCTTTATCTTTTAATGGTAAATATTGTTTGGGAATTTCTGATTCCATCCTATTTCCTTTACCAGCTGCAACAATGATCACAATTATTTTACTCATTACTTAATCTCGGTAATTAGTGAAGCCGAACCGAAGCCAGCATCATTAATTTTTTTAATAATGTCCATTACTGTGCCATAATTTAAATTTTTATCGGCCTTAATAAAAATTTTACTATTTAAATCATCATTAGTTATTTTTTTTAATTTTTTACCTAATTTTCTTAATTCTATTTTTTGATCTTCTATGTAAATTACACCATTTCTTTTAACTGTAATAATTACTTTATTTTCTTGGTAAGAATTAGGTTTTTTGGCTGAACCCTTTGGTAAGTCAACCTTGATATTGCCGTTTAAAAGAGGAGCGGCAACCATGAAAATAATAAGCAAAACCAAGAGCACATCCACAAAGGGTGTGACATTAATATCGCTGATAATTTTTCTTTTATGTTTGCGCCTCACTGGGGTAAATTTGAATTTCTAATAATAAATTTGCTAGATGAGATTTTTGATTCATAATCGGCTTTTTTAAAACTTATATCAGTAATTTGATCTAAATCATTTTTAACACGCATTTTTACAAATGATATGGGATTTTTATTAAAGATTAAATAAAAAATACCAGCTTCTTTACGATTCTTTTTTTGTACAGAGACAATATATCTTTCACCATCATCTTTAAAATCAAGCAACTCAATATCTTTTGCAGAAAATGAGATATTTTTACGGGTTAAAAAAGATGCTGGAGTGCTACCAGTGGTAAAATTTGATGTTTCCTCCAATTCTAAATCAATATAGGATAAGATGCTGCCATTAACCACAATTAGAATTGGAATTTCTTCATCATATTCAATGCGCATTTTTCCAGGACGAGAAAGGAAAAATTTACCATAATTAATATCACCTTCTGGAGCTGTTTGAATAAAATCTGATGTTAGATATTTAATATTATTAAGATGAATCTCAATTTTTTTTAGGGCCTCTTTATTTTTTTCCAATATATCATTAGCCATGACATTTGATGACAGAAAAAAATAACAAATAAATAATATTATTAACTTAACTTTTAACATTTTGGAATTAGTATTTTCTGATCAGATTTAATATCATTTCCCAATCAGAATAATCAAGATCATTTTATAATATTAGCTATGAATATATTACTCAATAATAGAATTTTAAAAATATTATTTTCCTTAATAGTTTTTGTAACAATTCTCAATATTCCAGCTAATGAAACTTTTACACCGAACATAATTAATGTTATTGCTGTTAGTGTTTTTATTTTTTCCCTTTGGATTACCGAAGCTCTGCCAATTCCAGTAACTTCCCTTTTTCCACTTTTTATGATGCCTTTATTTGGTATTATGGCTATTGGCGATATTTCCAAAAATTATGGTAATCCTATTATTTTTCTTTTTTTAAGTGGTTTGATTTTGGCAATTGCTATTAGTAAGTGGAATTTAAGTCGTAGAATTGCTCTTTATATTTTAAAATTTACCAGTAAATCAACAGGCGGAATTATGCTTGGTTTTATGATCTCCACTTCATTTCTGAGTATGTGGATTAGTAATACTGCAACAACTATGATGATGTTACCAATTGCCATGTCAGTTATCACAGTTTTAGGTAGGCAAGGTGATCAATTCAAAGTTTTTTCTAAATATCTTTTAATTTCCATTGCTTATTCGGCTTCAATTGGTGGTATGGCTACTTTAATTGGAACTCCTCCAAATGCTATTTTTGCTGCCTATAGTAGTGAATCTTTAAATTATGATTTTGAATTTATTGCTTGGTTTAAGATGTTTTTTCCTTTGGTGGTTATTTTAATCTTATTAATGTGGCTTTATCTTAAAACTCTTGGTGGTAAGGTTCAGGCTGATTTAACGCAAGGTCAAAAATTTATTAATGATGAATTAAAAAAATTAGGGAAAATTACCTATGAGGAAATTAATGTTTTAATAGTTTTTGCTATTATTGCTTGTGGCTGGATTTTTAAATCCTATTTGCCTGTAAAAATTCATGATGCTTCAATTGGTATTATGGGTATATCTTTATTATTCTTTTTACCCAACAAAGATAAAACAGATGTAATTTTAAATTGGGAAGATGCTAAAGATATTTCTTGGGGTACTTTGCTATTATTTGGTGGTGGTATTTCAATTGCTAAGGCTTTGGAATCATCTGGGATTATTACTATTTTAGGTGATTATATTTCGGTTTGGTCTGGAGGTAGCATTATAGTGGCTATTGTTATTGCCTTATTTTTAACTATTTATTTAACAGAATTTATTGGCAATGCTGCTCTAATTGCTATTATGATTCCAATTTTAGTTGAAATTGGTCTCAATATGAGTGGCGTTGAAGGGAAGTTTGATGTTGTATTGCCAGCTGTTATTGCTTGTTCTTGCGCTTTTATGTTGCCAATGTCCACACCGCCAAATGCAATTATTTTTTCAAGCAAATTTATTAAAATTAGTGAAATGGCTAGAATTGGATTTTTAGCTAATATTTTTGCGGGACTAGTTATATTGGCTTATTTTAGGCTCTTTATAAATTAGATATCTGAAAATAAACTTTTTCTGCAAATCTTGTCGTTATTTTATTTTTTATTACGCTCATATAGATTTAACTACACATCGCTTATAAAAAATAAAATGCCTAAAGCTTTTTTGAAAAAGTTTATTTTCTGCAAATTTCATCATTAAAAATATAAAAAATTGACAAATTATGCTATTCTCCTGCCACCTTCAGAAGGAAAAAGAGAAGGAGGAGATAAAAAATATATTGATGTTAAAGAACAAAATTCTTTTAATTTTTTAGAAAAGGAAAGAAAGTTTTTATTACAAAAAATTTTGGATTTCATCTCTAAAGCTAATAATTTAGATCTAGAAAAATTATTTGTAGTAAAGTCAAATATTGAAGAAATTACCGCTCTTTTAAAAGATTTTGATCAAAAATTAACATTACCAGCAATTAACAGATATTCTGGTGTAATGTTTAATGCTATTGATTATCCCTCCTTAAATGAAGATCAAAAAAATAGGGCCGATCAAGTAATTTTATTTATTGATGGCTTATTTGGTCTTTTAAAGCCACAAGATTTTATTCCTAATTATAAATTGGCAATTTCAGCTAAATTTACTGATTTTAAAATTGATTTCTATTGGAAAAAGATTTTTAAAGATTATTTAGCAAAAATTTTAGAAAATAAAATTATTTTAGATATCCTGCCCCAAGCTCACAGAAAGGCAGTTGATATTAATCAAAAAAATTGCTATTTGATTAATTTTTTTACTATGAAAAATGGCGAGGCCAAAAATGCTGGACATATCTCAAAAAAGCTCAAAGGTGAATTTATTCGTTATATTTTAGGATATGATAAAATAAATCTTGAAATCTTACATAATTTCTCTCATTCTGAGGGTTATGAATATAGCGAAGATTTATCTTCCGATAATGAAATAATTTTTTTAAAAAAATAAATATGCCAAAGGATGACCTTTTAACAATGAGTGGAGTTGTAACTGAAGTTTTACCAAATACTATTTTCAGGGTCACTTTAGAAAATGATTATGTGATCACTGCTCATGCTTCTGGCAAAATTCGTAAAAATAAAATTAGAATCTTAAAGGGTGATAAGGTTGAGGTAGAGATGACTACTTATGATTTAACTAAGGGGCGTATAATTAAAAGAATCGGCTAAGCCATTATAAGGGGATGAGGTCAATTAAGAATTTCACCCCTATAAGAATATCTTTCTTTAGCAGTAATTACTTTCTAAAACCATCTCTTAATATGTAGGAAAATTGTTTTAATATCTCTCTTCTATTTTCTAATATGTTAGCAATTAACTCACTTCCAGTAGGAAATCCATAATCTTTACTTGCCCCAGCTCCTAAAATTAATAATGTATCTTTATTAAACATGATAAATTAATTTTTACTTTTCTCAAAAACCGACAACAATTCTTGCATTTTATCCTGTAATATTTCTTTTGGAATTAATTTTGTTTTATAATCGGCTATCATTGCTGGGCTTAATGATCTGCTCATTGCATATTTTACAACTTCATTATTTTTCTCATTGCAAAGAAGAATCCCTATGCTTGGTTTTTCATGTGATTTTTTTACATCTCGATCTAATGCTTCAAGATAGAAATTTAATTGCCCTAAATGTTCTGGTTTAAATTTTTCTGTTTTTAGTTCAAAACAAATAAGACATTGTAATTCTCGATGATAAAATAATAAATCTATATAAAAATCATCCGCTCCTACCTCTAATTTATAATTTTGACCCACAAAAGAAAAATCTTTGCCAATTTCTAAAATAAATTCCTTTAAATCATTTATTAATGATTTTTGTAAATCTTTTTCTTGGTAATTTTTTGGTAAATCATCAAGAAAATCAAAAATATAAGTGTCTTTTAATGTAGAAATAACATTGTTATTTTCTTTGTCTTTTACAATGGTTTTTAATGCAGGAGATAGGCCTTCATCTGATAACATAACCCTCTCAAAAGAACTAGTATTAATTTATCTTTGTAATTCTCTAAAACTTAATCTTTCTTTGATAGATAATTTTATATAAAATTCCCTTTCTTCTGCTATTTTACATCTTGAAAATATTTCTATATTATGTGACCAACTAATTTTTGCCAATAATGTTGGCAGTTTTTCATTTTTTATTGCCAAATCCTTGCTTTCTATAGTGTTGTCAATTTCTCGCGACAGTGTTGCGAGTTTTTTATCATTTTTATAAATCTCATAAAACTGCTTCATCCTCCATAAATTACTTTTGGAATATCCTTTTAAATTTGGCTGTTTGTAAGAGATATAATTTGCTAGATTTTCAACAATCGATTTGCCCCATAATTTCTTTTCTATTTTATTGCTAATATATTTTCCTATATCCCAATAAAGTGATATTAACTCTTTGTTTATATTGCTATATACCCTTGATTTAGCATTTTTGATAGCAATAAGAACCTCATCAAATTGAGTTTAAAATTTTAGATCTGACTTTTGTAAATCTGTCATAAATTTATATTCATTTAATTATTTCAATATTTTTGCTATAATTTTTTACTCCTTCTAAATGTAAATAATTTTCCTTATTTTGCTAAATACATATTTTAGTTTTTCAGAGGTTTCTAAAGTCTGATAGGAGCTTAATATAATCTTTATCATGTGGATTTGCAAATTTTGGTAATATCACTTTGAAAATTGAAGACTTAAATAATTCAGCTATAGAGCTTATCAATTTTCAATATCCCAAAATTAACATTAGTCATAAATATTTCATCAGCATCTATTAGTTCTTTTATTCCTGCTGTAACTTCAAAAACTTCATTATTTTTGATAAATTCTTCTCTAACTGTGCCAGCGACAATGCCAGTAGAAAGGGCAGGAGTGTAGATTTTATTATCTTTTTGCCAAAATATATTAGCTGAAGATGTCTCAGAAATTTCCTTCTTTTCATTAAGTAAAATCACATCAAACAATTCTCTTTCTTCAGCCTCAATCCTAGCCATGATTGAAATTAGATTGTTGGATATTTTACCATTGAGAGGTAAAAAATCTTGTGATAATCGCTTATATTTACTGATTCCAACTGTAATTTTATCATATTTTTTTGGAATATAGGCGATATTTTCAATAATAATTAAAGGTTCCAAATTTTCTTTTGGTAAATATCCCTGACTACCCACTCCTCTACTAATGGATATTCTTAAAAAGCCATTTTTTAGTTTGTTTTTATGAATCAGATTATAAGATAACTGCTCTAGATGAGATATATCTGTTTTGATTTTAAGCTCTGTTAGGCTAGATTTTAATCTTTTGAGATGGGAGGCAAAATTTTTAATTTTTTGATCAGTAATTCGGCAAGTTTCAAAAACACCATCGCCAAATCTGACAATTCTTTGATCTACAGATATTAAACCATCTTTTTTTTCTAAGATTTTATTATTAATTATTAGATATTTCATAAATTAATGTCTAAGTTTCTTAAATTATCATTTAAATTATTCATAATTGCCTCAATTTGGTTAGGAGGTTTTTTATTTATTTATCTTTTTTACAAATATCATAATTTACCTGATATTGAAGATATAAATTTAAATAAAAATGATAAAATTATCCAGATCAATTATTCCGATAAATCAAAAATAAGAACAATTGGAGATTTATATGCTAATCAAATTACCTTTGGTCAATTACCAAATCATCTTGTAGAAGCCTTAATTGTCACAGAAGATAGGAGATTTTTTACGCATAAAGGTTTTGATCTTCGAGGTATTATTAGAGCTTTTTTTGTTAATTATAGATCGGGAAGAATCAAACAAGGTGCAAGTACAATCACTCAACAATTAGCCAGAATTTTATTTCTTAATAATAAGAAAACTTTTGATAGAAAAATTAATGAAATTCTTATATCTCATAAATTAGAGAAAGTTTTTAGCAAAGAGCAGATAATAGCGCTTTATCTCAATCATGCTTATTTTGGTTCTGGAAATTACGGTATTAAAGATGCTGCTAAATTCTATTTTAATAAAAGGGTTGAAAATCTTAATTTAAATGAATCAGCAATTTTGGTTGGAGTGCTTAAGGCTCCTTCAAAATTGGCACCAAATAAAAATAGAAAACTTGCCGAAGAAAGGGCTGATATTGTATTACAAAATATGATAAATAGTGGAGATCTTGGTTTAGATTCAATCAAATATTTAGATGATGAGGTAAGTTACAAAGATAATAAATTGCAAGAATTTTACTTTACTGACTATGTTAAATCCCAATATCAGGATTTTTTAAATCAAAAACAAAGGGCGCAAGGATTCTTTAAAATTAATACTACTTTAGATAAAAAATTACAGGATCTAACCAAAATTTCTGTTGATAGATTATATCGCAAATATCCTAAAAGATTGCAAAATAGTCAAATTGCAGTTTTGGTTATGTCGCATGATGGTAAAATTTTGTCAATGATAGGTGGTAAAAATTATCAAGATAGTCAGTTTAATAGAGCAGTTAATTCTAAAAGACAAATTGGTTCAATTGCTAAAACTTTTATTTATTTAACAGCTTTTGAAAAAAATTTTACACCTGAAGATATTTTTGAAGATAAAAAAATTACAATTGGTAATTGGAGTCCAAAAAATTACAATAACAAATATTATGGTCAGGTTTCGTTGGAAGAGGCGTTTGCAAGATCATTAAATTCGGTTGCTGTGCAATTAGCACAAAAGGTTAAAATCAAGAATATATTGCAAAATATGAGAAAGATGAATATAGAATCAAAAATTGATCAAGATTTAACTATGGCTCTGGGAACTGCTCAGCTTAGCTTATTAGAATTAGCCACTTCTTTTGCCATAATTGCTAATGGTGGTCATTACATTATTCCATCTTTTATAGAATCGATCAAATCTGGGTCTAATAAGTTAATTTATGAAAGGAAATCCTCTAATATAGGGAAAATTTTTGATTCCAAGCAAATCACCTGGATTAAACAATTATTAAGATCCGTAATTACTTATGGCACTGGTAATAATGCTAATATTACTGAAGATATTTTTGGTAAAACTGGTACAAGTCAGGATTTTAGAGATGCTTATTTTGTTGGTTTTAATTCAAATTATGTTGTAGCAATTTGGATAGGTAATGATAATAATAAGGCCACTAATCAAATTACAGGTGGCATGTTGCCAGCTTTATTATTTAAAAATATTATCCAATCTTTCTCAAAAAATTAAAAAAGATAAAAATTAGAAATAATGATAATGATTATCAGTTATCGTTGCTAAATTAACTCTTATTCAATAAGGGTTAATCAAGGTAAAAAATCAAAAAAAATAATTTTAAAAAAAGTGGTTTTTTTCTAGATTATTAAAAAACTTGGTATATTTTTTACATTATATTATGCATTAAATTACTTCTAATTTAGAAATAATCTGGTATAATAGATTGTGTTAATTGTTATTAATTTAAATTATAAAAATATGGTTTTCGCACCTTTAGCATTTATGGTAGGACTAGCTATTGTAACTACCTTCATATAATATCATTTATCATTAAAAAATTAATCTAGTCATTTATTAATAAATGACTAACCTCATACCACAAATTTATTTGGTCCCATGTAATCATATGGGTCCAATTATTGACTAATTCAATTTGTCAATATCATCAATATTAATATCCCGTTAATAATATTAATCTTAAAACTTTTAAAACATTGTTCTTTATTACTAATATCTAATGATTTGATCTGATAGATAAAAAATAATAGATAAAGCAAGATCATAAAAAATTTAGCCTGATAAAAATTATTAATTGCAATAACTATTGATAGAAGAGAAATTTTTATTAGACCTAAAATTATCAGGATCAATTTAGGGTTTTTAGAAAATTTAATAGAAGTAGATTTAATACCCACTTTTAAATCGTCTTCAATATCAGAAAAACCATAAATAGTATCATAGATAATAGTCCAAATAACTCCTACAAAATAGAGTAGAATAATAGAAAGATTGATTTCATTTTTAATAGCACCATAGCTCATTAAAATGGCAAAATTAAAGGTAATTCCTAAAATAAATTGCGGATAATAGGTAAATCTTTTACAAAAAGGATAGAAGATAATAAAAATCACGGATGTTAATCCTAAAAAAATAGTTAATTTATTAAATTGCAATATGATAAAAAGACCAATAGATAGTAATATTGCTAAAAATATTAAAGCCTTTGGAACAGAAATTTTACCAGAAGTAATGGGGCGATTCTTTGTTCTTGCAACTTTTTTATCAAAATCACGATCAATAATATCATTAATTATGCAGCCAGCAGAGCGCATAATAAAAGAACCAATAAGAAATAAAATAGTGACTCTTAAAATTTCTAGATTGAAATTTTGATCGTGAAGAGCAAAAATAATACCAAAAGAACTGGCTAAAAATAATAAAATAAATCCGGTAGGCTGAAAAAACCTAATTAATTCTAAATAATTTTTCATGTTACTAAGTGAGATTGTTGATATTGTTGGTAAAGATATTAAAATAACTAATATTGATATTGATTCAAGAAAAATAACTAAAAATGGCTTATTTTTTGCCTTAAAAGGAGTGTCTACTAGTGGCCACAACTTTATCGATAATGCTATTGACAATGGTGCTAGTGCCATAATTTCTCAGGATAAAACAGAAAAAATTGAGTTTAAAAATAATATTCCCATCTACCAAGCTCCAAAAATCTTTGATTTATTAATTAAAGCCCTACATAAATTTTACCCCAAATTACCGGCAAATATTTTGGCTATCACCGGCACTAATGGTAAAAGCTCTGTCTGTAATTTTATTTTTCAATTATTAGATTTTTTAGATCTAAAATCAGCTTTTATTGGTACTTTGGGCATAAAATCTAATGTTAAAATTAATAATTTATTAGAATCTTCTTTAACTACTGCTGATATTGTTACTCTTTACAAAAATCTTAATATTTTAGCTCAAAATGGGGTAGAAAATGTGGCGATTGAAGCTAGTTCTCTTGGGATAGAGCAAAATAGATTGGCGGGAATTGATATTAAGCTTGGTGCTTTTACTAATTTTACTCAGGATCATCTTGATCTTCACAAAACAATGGAGAATTATTTTAATGCTAAAATGTTGCTTTTTAATAATTTAATGAAAAATAATTCTTGGGCTATTTTAAATAGTGATATTCCTGAATTTGATAAAATGTCGATCATTGCTGCCGCTAAGAATCATCAAATATTTTCTTATGGTAAAAAAGGTAATTTTGTCAAATTATTACAGGCTAAGCAAAATAGTGCTGGTTGGGATTTGGATCTAGAAATTGCTGGAAAAAATTTTACTTGCCAAATTAAGGAAATTGCCAATTTTCAAATTTACAATATTCTTTGTGCCTTATCTTGTATCATTTCTTATTATGATTTGGATCAGAAAAAAATAGAATTTTTATTAGATAAATTGCCAGATCTAATTTCAGTTGATGGCAGAATGCAAAAGGTGGTAGAATTGGAAAATAATGCTAAAATTTTTATTGATTACGCCCATACACCAGATGCAATTGAAAATATCTTAAAAAATAGTAAAAAAATCCCTCATAATAAATTACATATTCTATTCGGTGCCGGCGGTGATAGAGATAAGGCTAAAAGACCATTAATGGGGAAAATTGCTTCAAAATTAGCTGATAAAATTATTATTACGGATGATAATCCTAGATTTGAAAATCCTTCTCTGATTAGGAAGGAAATCATTGATTCTTGTGACAGCAAAAAACTAATTGAAATTGGCGATAGGAGAGAAGCCATAAAATATGCAGTAAAAAATCTCGATAAGAATGATATTTTACTAATTGCTGGTAAAGGCCATGAGAAATATCAAATAATTGATGATAAAAAGATAGAGTTTGACGAAGAAAAAATCATATCAGATTTAGTTAATTAAAATAATTTTGAAAATAATAAATAAAATTTTAATCATCATATTTTTAACAATATCTCTAACTAGTAAATCCTCTGCTTTATCTATTATTCGTGATGGTGAGATTGAAGAATTTTTACAAGAATTGACCCTGCCCATCATTAAAGAAGCTGGCTTAGAAGCAAAAAATGTTAAGATTTACATCATAAATGATAATGCTGTAAATGCTTTTGTATCAAATGGCCAAAATATTTTTATTAATACTGGTTTAATTACTAAATATAATGATCCCAATATCTTAAGAGGTGTTATGGCCCATGAAATTGGTCATATTGCTGCTGGCCATCTAGCTAGAGGATCTGAAGAAATTGCAAAAGCTAAAAATATTATTATGTTAACTTATCTTGCTGGTATTATTTCGGCCGCATCTTCTGGTTCAGATGCTAGCTATGCTATGCTTATGGGTGGTAGTCAAATTGCAGAAAGATTATTTCTAAAATATAATAGAGCGCAAGAAGAGGCGGCAGATATTTTGGCCTTAGAATATCTCAAAAAAACCAATCATAACCCTCTTGGCTTATTAAAAATTCTAGAATTTTTTAAATCACAAATGATTGGGCAAGAAATTATTGATGAATATGCCCTGACTCACCCAATTAGTCAGAAAAGAATTAATTTTATTAGAGCAAATTTAAAAAACTTTCCAGAAATTTCTTCTAATCAAAATATTGCTAAAGAAAATTTTCAAATGAGAAGAATTGTAGCAAAATTGAAAGGTTTTTTAGATGATAGTAAAATATCACTTAAGAAAACCAAGGGTAAAAATGATTTTTCTAGCCTTTATCAAAGATCTATTGCTTTATTTAAATCTAGTCAAATTAATGAATCTTTAAAAACTATTGATAAATTATTAATAAATTATCCTCAAGATCCTTATTTATTAGAATTAAAAGGACAAATTCTTTATGAGAGCGGTGATTTAAAAAATGCTATTATTTTTTACAAAAAATCTTTAGATCTAAAGCGGGAGAATTTCTTAGCTAGGATAGTTTTTTCTAAAGCAATTTTAGATTTAGAAGATGACGAAGATTTAATAAATATCGCTATTAAAAATCTCAAAATAGCTCTTTTTAAAGAAAAAAATAATTCACAAATTTACAAAATTTTAGCTAATGCTTATCAAAAAATATCTGATGATGCTAGAGCAAATTTGTCCTTAGCCGAGTTTTATTTGCTAAAAGAAGATAAGGATAATGCTAAAAAATATGCTAATAAAGCCAAAGATCTATTTAACAAAGATAATAAGAGGGAAATATTAAGAGCTAATGATATCATTGAGTTTGCTAAGAATTTAAAAGATTAATACTTGCAAAATAGTTTCTTTATTTCATCATAGAAAATTACTTCACCAATTCCATAGGCCCAGATAGCTCAGTTGGTAGAGCAAAGGACTGAAAATCCTTGTGTCGGCGGTTCGAATCCGTCTCTGGGCACCACTTGATTTTGGGTCCGTTCTGGACAGATAGGTTACACTTTTTTACATAATTTAAAATTTACTTAAAAATCTTTCTTTTCAAAGAAGATATTTATTATTATTTCCAATGAAATTTATTAAATTTTTTTTAATCATATTAATATTTAATGTAAATTTGACCATGGCTCAAGATATTTCCAATTTAACTCCTACGCAAAAACATGTTATTTTTGAAAATGGCACTGAAAAACCGTTTGAAAATGCTTATTGGGATCATAAGGAAGAAGGAATTTATGTTGATATTGTTAGCGGTAAGGCGCTTTTTTCTTCAAATGATAAGTTTGATTCTGGCACTGGCTGGCCAAGTTTTACAAAACCAATCGATGGTCAGGCTGTGAATGAAAAGCAAGATTCTTCTTATGGTATGAGTAGAATTGAGATTAGATCAAAAGATTCTGACATACATTTGGGTCATGTTTTTAATGATGGTCCAAAAGATCAAGGCGGTATGCGTTATTGTATGAATTCTGCCTCGCTAAAATTTATTGCTAAAGAGGATTTAAAAAAAGAAGGATATGGCAAATATTTCTATTTATTTGAAAAAAATAAGAAACAGAAATATCAAAAAGCAGTTCTTGCTGGTGGCTGTTTTTGGGGGATGGAGGAGTTATTTTCAAGATTAAATGGGGTGACTGATGTAGTGAATGGCTATAGTGGAGGAAATATATCAAATCCAACTTATGATATTGTGGTTTTAGGAATTAGCAATCATGCTGAGTCAATTGAAGTAACTTTTGATTCAGAGCAGATTTCTTATGAAGAAATTTTAAGATTCTTTTTTCAAATTCATGATCCCACAACAATAAATAAACAGGGTAATGACATTGGCACTCAATATCGAAGTGCAATTTTCTATTTAGATGAAGAGCAGCGAAAAATAGCTGATAATTTAATCAAAAAGGCCGATAGGTCAGGGGTTTTTCCAGGAAAAATTGCCACCTCTTTGGAAAAGTTAGATAAATTTTATCAGGCTGAGGATTATCATCAGGATTATCTTTTAAAAAATCCTAATGGTTATACATGTCATAAAATTAGAAAAGAGTGGGAATTTTGAAAATAAGCAATTCATATTATGATTTGGGTGATGATTTTTACAAAAAACAAAATCCCGATCAAGTTAATAACCCTAAATTAGTTATTTTTAATAAAAAATTAGCTAAGGATCTAAATTTCACTCTTAGCGATGATCAGAGGGATTTAGCTGAAATTTTTTCTGGCAATAAATTATTACCAAATTCCAAGCCAATTTCTCTTGCTTATGCTGGTCATCAATTTGGGCATTTCGTTCTTCAATTAGGAGATGGTCGGGCAGTATTATTGGGAGAAGTTAGGGATAAAAATAATAATTTATTTGACATACAATTAAAAGGTTCTGGCAGAACTTTCTTTTCAAGATCTGGTGATGGTAAATGTCCCCTAGATGCAGTAATTAGGGAATATGCTGTTAGTGAAGCAATCTATCATTTAAAAATTGCAACTACCAGATCTCTGGCAATAGTTGTTTTAGATGAGTTTATTCAAAGAGAAAATTTAACGCCAGCTGCCATAGTAACTAGAATTGCCAAAAGTCATATCAGAATTGGTACTTTTCAATATTTCGCTGCTAGAGGTGATATTAAGAATCTCAAAATTTTAGCAGATTATGCCATAAACCGACATTATCCAAAATCTATTGATCAAAAAAATCCTTATTTATCTTTATTTACATCAGTAATGAAAGCTCAAGCTGATCTTGTCTCCTCTTGGATGTCGGCAGGTTTTATTCATGGGGTTATGAATAGTGATAATGTAACTATTTCTGGCCAAACAATAGATTATGGCCCCTGTGCTTTTATGGATGAATATGAAAGTGATAAGGTTTTTAGCTTTATTGACAAAAGAGGTAGATACAGATTTTCTAATCAAAATAAGATTATTTTATGGAATTTAGTAAAATTTGCTGAAGCAATTTTACCTTTGATCGATAGTGATATTAAAAAAGCCATAAAAATAGTAGAAAAAGAATTAAGAAAATTTCCAAATTTATTTGAGCAGATTTATTTTAAAAAGATGGCCAAAAAGATAGGGATTTTTGATTTTAAAGAAGAGGATAAAACCTTAATAGAAAATTTTCTGAATATTTTGGAAAATAATCAAATTGATTTTACTAATGGTTTTAGAATTTTAAGTAAAATTTTACTTGGTCAGGAAGATTTTTATGTCAAAAATGATAAATATTGTGATTGGTATAAAATATGGATTGAGAGATTAAAAGATCAAAAAATAACTTATGAAGAAATCGCAAAAAAAATGGATAAAATAAATCCAATTTTAATTCCAAGAAATCATATTATTGCCGAGATAATTCATAAATCTGTTATTGAAAATGATTATAATGAGTTAAAAGAGTTTTTAGAAGCAATTAAAAATCCTTTTACTGAAAATAAAAAATATCAGAAATATTATTCACCGCCCAAAGAAGGTCAAAGGGTTGGGAATACTTTTTGTGGTACTTGAAATAGTGTCTCATAATCTAAAATCCTTCTTAATTTTTTCAGAGGTTCTTTAAATATTTGGGAACAATTTCTTCATAAGATTTTAACTTACCAATTAGCTTATCAATATTATCATATTTTTCACTAGCGATATTATCATATTTTAATAATTCAACTTGATCAGATGTTAATAGATAAATTTTAAATAAATTAAGAGATTTTGCTTGTAATTTTGCCAGAAAAAATGGTAAGAGAAGTAATAATCTTTTTTTATTTATGGTTTTTAGAATAAATTGCATTAATTCTTTGAAGCTAGATATTTTTGGACCAGAAGCTTCAAAGATTTGATTTTGGTATTTTTTGTTATTTTTAATAAGAAAAATAATACTTTGCACAAGATCATCAACATAAATTGGGGCAAATTTAGATTCTCCCCTTCCAATTAGCGGTAAGAAAGGAGAGATTTTAGCCATTTTGGCAAATAAATTGAAGAAATTATCCTGATCGCCAAAAACTATGCTTGGTTTGATTATATTGTAATTTTTACAAATTTTAGTTATCTCATTTTGGCCAGCTAATTTTGTTTCAGCATAAAGAGATGTTTTGGTGGAATCTTCTATTCCAAGAGCAGATATATGTACTAAATATTGCTTATCTGAGAGATTTTTTGCTAAAATATTAGGAAATTTCTGATGAAATTTTTTAAAATCCCCTTTTTTAGTTTCAAATAATTTTCCAATCAGATTAATAATTACATCATGATCTTTTATTAATTTTTTGATTTTACTTTCATCAAAAATATCAATAATTTTTATTTCTAGATTTTGGTGCTGGCCAATTTTATTTAGGGCCTTTTCTTCATCATTGCATATCACGCAAATTTGATTTTCTTCCTGAAGAAGAAATTTGGTCAATGGTAATCCAATAAATCCCGAACCACCAAATATTAAGATTCTTTTACTCATAATTTTTAATTAATAATTCTATTATCCCCTTATTTTTATCTTTCGATTCTTGCAATTCTTTTGCAGGATCTGAGTCATAAGTTATGGCTCCCCCCGATTGAAATTCAAATTTATTACCATTAATAATCAATGTTCTGATCACAACTGATAATTTACAAATATTTTTATTAATCAGACCAATTGCGCCGCTATAAATTCCTCTTTGAATTTGCTCTAAATCATCGCAAATTTCCATAGCTTTAATTTTTGGCGCACCAGTCATTGATCCTGGTGGAAAACAGCCTTTTATGACCTCAATTACATTTTTGTTATTCTGTTTTTTTCCACTAATTTCCGAGACCATATGATGAATTTTTTTAAAGGATAATATTTTAAATAAATTATCAACCTTGATAGAATTATTTTCACAATTTTTTGAGAGGTCGTTTCGAACCAGATCCACTATCATAAGATTTTCTGATTTTTCTTTTGGGCTATTTTGTAAATATTCAAAATTTTTTTGATCCTGAATTTTATCATCAGATCTAGGAGAGGTTCCTTTAATGGGGCAGGATTTGATTTTAGAATTTTCAATATCTAAAAATAATTCAGGAGATGAAGAAATAATTTCCAAATTATCGAATTTAATAAATGAGCTAAAATTTCCTGGGCTGATTTGCATTAATGATTTAAAAATATCAAAATGATTATTTTCCGTATTATTTAGTTTGCCATGAAATTTACGAGTTAAGTTAGCCTGATAAATATCGCCCTCCTTAATTCTATTTTGGATATTTTGAATTTTTTTCAAATATTCTTGATCACTAAAATTACTTTTTAAGTCAGTGATATTGAGCTTTTTTCTCTTGGAATTAATATTTTTATCAATATTTTTAAAGAAATTTTCAAATTTATCGGTTAAATTCTCTGGAAATTTACAAATAAGTTTTTGCTCTTCATGATCAAATTCTAAATTAAAGTGAAATGAAGCAAAATATAGCTGAGGAATTGTAATATATTTATTATTAATTGCCTCAAATTTTTCTATCTTATTTTTTAATTCATAAGATAAATAGCCAAAATAATTTTCTTGATTATTTTTTAAAATCCTTTCTTCAATTTCAGTAAAATTATCTGATTTAATAATTTCTTTAATAGCAAAAGATATATAAGATTTGGAGTTATTATTTTCCTGATCAAGGGCAGAATATAGAAAGATAAAATTGTCAGAAAAATTTTTATTTTCAGCAATATTATTGGCAATTATTATTGGTTCAATCCAATCTATTTCCTTATCTATTATTTTACCCATCTCTTGATCCAAAAATTGCTGTACCAATTCTAACAAAATTTGAACCATTTTTAATGGCAGTTTCAAAATCAGAACTCATTCCCATAGAAATATTTTTTAAATTATGTTTTTTTGCTAAACTAGAAATTTCTTGAAAATATTTTTCTGGATTTTCATCTTTAGGTGCTATGCACATTATACCAGAAATATCAAACTCTTTAAGCACTTTCAATTCTTCTAAAAAATTACCAATTTCATCGGGATCAATACCATTTTTTTGTTTTTCTCTGCCAATATTTACTTGAATAAATATTTTGAGATTCCTTCTTTGTTTAATGATTTCCTTTTGTAAAATTTTTGCCAATTTTATCGAATCTAAGGTTTGAATTACATCAAAAATTGCCACAGCATCTTTGGTTTTATTAGATTGCAAATGTCCAACTAAATGCAATTCTATCTTCGGATTTTGTTTTTTTAACTCAGGCCATTTTTCTTTTGCCTCTTGTACTTTATTTTCGCCAAAGATATTTTGTCCAGCATTAATGGCCTCTTGAATCTTATTGACTGGAAAATATTTTGAAATAGCAATTAGACCTACCTCTTGCCCCATTTTTTTGGCTAGGTTTATTTTTTCTTTTATTGTTATGATATTTTTTTCTATGGATTGCATATGATATTTGTAATTTCTGTAATTTCTTTAAATTTAAAAAAAATCTCTATAAAATTCAGTATAAATTTTACTTTATTTTATCATTTTTATAATTTATGCTTGATTTTTATTTTTAAAATATAATTATCGAGTCCTTTATTTGAAAAATAGTAGCATTTTTATTTTTAGGTTTTAGAATTAATCAACCTGTCAAATATTGATTACCTGAGATAATTTTTTGGTTATTTCTGGTAGTTAATATATTAAAATTTTTAAATTAATGAATAAAGAAACTTTCAATCGTAGTAAGCCTCATGTTAATATAGGTACAATTGGTCATGTGGATCATGGTAAAACTACTTTAACTGCGGCAATTACTGATTATTTATCTAAGTCTGGTAAGGCTGAGAAGCGTGCTTATGATGATATTGATGGAGCACCTGAGGAGAAGGAGCGTGGTATTACTATTAATACAGCTCATGTTGAGTATGAGACTGAAAAGCGTCATTATGCTCATGTTGACTGTCCAGGGCATGCTGATTATGTAAAAAATATGATTACTGGTGCTGCTCAGATGGATGGCGCTATATTAGTTGTTTCTGCTAGTGATGGACCTATGCCTCAAACTCGTGAGCATATATTATTGGCTAAGCAGGTTGGTGTTCCTTCATTGGTTGTATTTTTAAACAAGGTAGATCAGGTTGAAGATGAAGAACTTCTTGAATTAGTGGAGATGGAAGTTAGAGAGTTATTATCTTCATATGATTTTGATGGTGATAATATTCCTGTTATTAAAGGTTCTGCTTTGAAGTCTCTTGAGGGTGATGATTCAGAGATAGGCGGTCAATCTATCAAGGCTTTAATGGATGCTGTTGATGATTATATTCCTGAACCTAAGCGTCCAATTGACCAAGATTTTCTAATGCCTGTTGAGGATGTATTCTCTATTTCAGGTAGAGGTACTGTAGTAACCGGCAGAATTGAGCGTGGTGTAGTTAAAGTTGGTGAAGAGATCGAAATCGTTGGTATTAAAGAAACTCAGAAAACTACATGTACAGGTATTGAGATGTTTAGAAAACTTCTTGATGAAGGTATGGCTGGTGATAATGCTGGTGTTTTACTTAGAGGTACGAAGAGAGAAGAGGTTGAACGTGGTCAGGTTTTATGTAAGCCAGGATCTATTACTCCTCATACTTCTTTTGAGGCTGAAGTTTATGTATTAACAAAAGAGGAGGGTGGAAGACATACGCCATTTTTCAAGAATTACAGACCACAATTTTATTTCAGAACTACTGATGTAACTGGTTCAGTTACTCTTCCAGAAGGTACTGAAATGGTTATGCCCGGTGATAATGTAAAGATTACGGTAGAATTAATTGCTCCAATTGCTATGGAGGAAGGCCTTCGTTTCGCTATTAGAGAGGGCGGCAGAACAGTAGGTGCAGGAGTTGTATCAAAAGTTATAAAGTAAAAATGAACAATATTGAAGTAATAAAAATATCATTAAAATCTTTTGATAATAATATTCTAAATAAAGCTATTACTGAAATAGTCTCTACTGTTAGAAGAACTGGCGCAACTATTAAAGGTCCAGTTCCTCTTCCAACTAAGATTAAAAAATTTACTGTGATCAAGAGCCCCCATGTTAATAAGGATTCTAGAGAACAATTTGAAATAAGATCATATAAAAGATTATTGATCATTATACCAACCTTGCAAACTGTTGACGCTTTAATGAAGCTGAATCTTTCTGCGGGTGTGGATATTAAGATGTCAACAAAGTAGAATTTAATATAAAATGTTAGAATTAGCTGGTAAAAAAATAGGTATGAGTCATATTTTTGACGAAAATGATAAAATGGTTCCTTTAACATTTATAGAGTTGCATGATAGTGCTGTTGTGGATGTTGTAAAATTAGATAATGGTAATTCTCTTACTTTGGTTGCTTATAATAAAGCTAATAAGGATAAAAATATTCCAAAAAATCTTTTGGGTCTTTTTAAGAAAAAGAAAATTGGTAATTATAAAAAGAACTTTGGTTATCAAACTACAAAATCTCCGGAATATAAAACTGGCGATGTTGTAAATCAATTTGATTTTCTTAAAGAAGGTGACAAAGTTTCTGTTACTGGTGTTTCTGTTGGTAAAGGTTTTGCTGGTGTTATAAAAAGACATGGATTTGGTGGTTTGGAAGCTAGTCATGGTGTTTCTATTTCTCATAGATCTCATGGTTCTACTGGCCAATGTCAAGATCCTGGTAAAGTTTTTAAGGGTAAAAAGATGGCTGGTCACATGGGCGCTTCTAAAGTCACCGTAAAAAATTTAGAGGTTGCTTTACTTGATCAAGAAAAAAAAGTGATTGCTGTTAAAGGGGCTATTCCTGGTAGTAAAAAATCGGATATATTTATTAAGGTTGCTGGGTATTAAATTGGTCATAGACAATATAAGTTAATCTTGATGTCAAGGTTTTAACCTTTCTTGTTAAATTGTATAAAAATGGTAAAAATAAAAGTTATTAATTTTAAAGATGGTTCCGTTTCTGATAAGAATCTAAAGTTGGAACATACAAAATCTTCTGATGAGTTATTATCTCTTTCTTTAAGAAGTTATAGAAATAATGTAAGGTCTGGAACTGCTAGAGTTAAAGAAATGTCTGAAATATCTGGTACTACTGCTAAGCCTCATAGTCAAAAAGGTACTGGTAGAGCAAGACAAGGTAGTACGAGATCGGTACAATTTAGAGGCGGTAGAACTTGTTTTGGTCCAAAGGGTAGAATTTTTGAATTTGATTTACCAAAAAAGATGAAGAAAAAAGCGATTTCTGATGCTTTATTTGAAAAAATAGACGATAATAAATTATTACTATTATCTGATATTGCTATGGATAAGCCACAAACAAAGAATGTTGCTAAATTTATTAAAGATAATAAGATAGAAAATTCTGTTTATCTTTACAATGCATCTGATAATAATAATGGGTTATTTGTAAAATCTGCAAAAAATATCAAAAATTTTCACTGTAAGTCCATTGATTCTTTGAATATATATGATTTATTTAGCTTTGATAATATCATTTTACAAAAAGAGGTCTTGGATAATATAGGTAAATATTTTACCAAATTAGAAGTTGTTAATTAGAAAAAATGTCGGATTATAACGAAATAAAAGCTTTAATATATACCGAAAAAACAAATCCTATGATGGAGGATGGTATTTATTGTTTTAAGGTTGCACAATCACTAACTAAAAATGAGATCAAAAAACTTATTTCTGATACTTATTCAGTTGATGTAATTAGAGTTAACACTTCTAATCAAGAAGGAAAAGTTAAAAGATTTAAAGGAAAGTTAGGATCTAGAAATAACTTTAAAAAAGCATTTGTTAAAATTAAAAAAGACCAAAAGATAAATTTTCAAGATTAAAAGATGGCAATAAAAAATTATAAACCAGTCACCTCTTCTATGAGAGGTTTAAAAACTATTGATAGATCAGAGCTTCATAAAGGTTCTCCAATGAAGATGTTGAGTTCTGGTTTAGTTAAATCTTCTGCTGGTAGAAACAACACTGGTAGAATTACCGTAAGACATAGATCTATTGGTCACAAAAAATTATATCGCTTTGTTGATTTTAAAAGAGATAAATTTGATGTTGAGGCTGTAGTTGAAAGAATAGAATATGATCCTAATAGAACAGCTTTTATCGCACTCATTAAATATGATGATGGTGTTTATTCTTATATCATTGCACCAAATAAGTTGAAGATTGGTGATAAGGTAAAATCTTCAAAAGATAAAACTTTGGATATTAATGTTGGTAATGCTATGCCGCTTAAATTTATTCCTATTGGTACAATTATACATAATATTGAATTAAAAGCAGGAAGAGGTGGCGCTGTCTCAAGGTCAGCTGGTTCTTACTCTCAATTGGTTGGTAAGGATAATGGTTATGCTTTAATAAAAATGCAATCTGGTGAGATTAGAATGTTTTTACTTGATTGTATGGCAACTATTGGCGCTGTATCTAATTCTGATAATAAAAATACTTCTATTGGTAAAGCTGGTAGAAAAAGATGGCTTGGTATTAGACCTACAGTTAGAGGTGTGGCTATGAACCCTGTTGATCACCCTCATGGTGGTGGTGAAGGTAAGACTTCTGGTGGTAGACACCCTGTTTCTCCTACTGGTGTTCTTGCTAAGGGTAAGAAAACTAGATCTAAGAAAAAGTCAAATAGGTTAGTTGTTAAATCAAGAAAGAAAAATTAATTAAAAATGTCTAGATCAGCTTGGAAAATACCTTTTATTGATCATTATTTACTAAAAAAAGTAAAAGATGCTACTGAAGGGACAAAAAAGAAAATTATTAAAACTTGGTCGAGAAGATCAACCATATTGCCGCAATTTGTTGGTTTTACATTTTTGGTGCATAATGGTAGAAAATTTATTCCTGTTTTAGTTACCGAAGATATGGTTGGTCGTAAATTAGGTGAATTTGCACCAACTAGAATATTCTATGGTCATGCTGGTGATAAAAAAGTTAAGAAATAGTTATGGCAAAAACAGATAAAAAAACATATTCAACTGCTTATTTACAATCAGTTAAAACTAGTCCATTAAAAGTTACTAGAGTTACTGGTGCTGTTACTGGAATGAAAGCATCTGACGCTGTTAGGCATCTTTCTTTTTGTAATTTAAAAATGGGTTCTTATATTAAGTCTTTGATTTTATCCGCTCTTTCAAATGCAGAAAATAATCATAATATGGATATAGATGATCTTTATGTTGAAAAGTTTGATGTTGGAAAAGCCTTTACTTTAAAAAGGATGTCAGCAAGAGCCAGAGGTAGATCAAATAGAATTTTAAAAAGGTTTACTAATATTAGGGTTTATTTAGCCGAGAAATAAATAATTAATTATTAAATATAATGGGTCAAAAAGTTAATCCGGTAGGATTTAGAATTTTAAAAAATAAAAAGTGGAATTCAGTATGGTTTGATAAAAAAAACTACGCTAAGAATTTAATTGATGATATTAAAATAGCTAATTTTATAGAAAAAAATTATGCTCATTGTTATATTGATAGAAATAAAATTATTATTGAGAGGACTTCTGATAAATTAAGCTTAATAATTAATACTTCTAGGCCTGGTGTTATTATTGGTAAAAAGGGTTCTGATATTGAAAAAATCAGTAGAGAAGTTAAGAAAATTGCTAATATGGATGTTGATGTTAAAATCATTGAGGTTGACAAGCCCGATATTAATGCTTCTTTGGTTGCTCAAAATATTGCTAAACAGATAGAAAATAGAGCCAATTTTAAAAAAGTTGTAAAAAGATCAATACAATCCGCTATAAAAAATGGTGTATTAGGTATTAAAGTACAATGTTCTGGTAGATTATCTGGTGCTGAAATTGCCAGATCTGAATCTTATAAAGAGGGTTCAATACCTCTGCATACTCTTAGAAGTGATATTGATTATGCCATTGCTAATGCTCATACAACTTATGGCATTATAGGTATCAAAGTTTGGATTAATAAGAAGTAATATCATTCTCAAATTAAAATAGTATAATTATAATAGATTAGAAATGTTAACCCCAAGTAAAACAAAATATAGAAAAAGTCAGAAGGGTGGTAAAAAAATAAAGGGAAATGCTACTTCTGGTGATAAAATATCATTTGGTTCTTTTGCTTTAAAAGCCCTTGATTCTGGAAAAATTAATTCCAGACAGATTGAGGCAGCAAGAAAGGTTATTACTAGATGCATGAAGAGAAAAGGTAAATTCTGGATCAGAGTTTTTCCACACACTCCTATAACTAGAAAGCCTGCTGAAGTAAGAATGGGTTCTGGTAAAGGTAGTGTAGAATTCTATGCTATGAATATAAAGCCTGGTAAAATAATTTTTGAAGTGGACGGTGTTCCTGATGATATTGCTACAGAGGCTTTGCAAAAATCATCTGGAAAATTACCTTTTAGAGTTAAAGTAATTCAAAGAGTTTATTAGTTTATACCAAATATCATTTTTAAAATAAGCGATATTTTTTTAAATTGATAATTGCTATTATATTAGTTTCTTGCAATTTATAGTTCCCATAATTAGAATCATTTGATTCCTGATGACGGACTTTATATTCTTAAGATTAAGAGTTTAGATGTTTATAAAATTTTATGACTGAAGATAATATTAAAAATAAAGACCTATTGGCAGATGTTATATCTAAAAAGAAAGAGTTATTAACTCTTAGAATTAAACGCTCTGCCGGCGCTACCGTTGATGTTAAGAAATTTAAAATCTTAAAGAAGGAAATAGCCAGGTTATTGACTAAGATAAATTTAAAAAAATAATGCGAGTAGAGGTATTAAATATTATTGATGATAGTACTGTAAAAGTAATTTCTATTATTAGAAAGCAGCATCCAAAATATAAAAAATTTGTAAATATTAAGAAAAAATATTTAGTTGATAGTAATAATATTGAAGTTTCTGTTGGCGACAAGGTGGAAATTATTACTTCAAGACCTATATCTAAGAGAAAGAGGTGGAAAATATCAAATATAATAAAATAAATTAGCTATGATTCAAATGCAGACCAAGCTCAATGTTGCTGATAATTCTGGAGCTAAATTGGTTAGATGTATAAAAGTTCTTGGTGGCAGTAAGCATATGATAACTGGTATATCTGATGTTATTGTTGTTTCTGTTATTAGTGTAATACCTGGATCTAAAGTTAAAAAAGGTCAGGTTATGAAGGCGGTTATTGTTAGAACTAAAAACTCTATTTCTAGAAAAGATGGTAGTGAAATTAGGTTTGATGATAATGCTGTTGTTTTAATAGATAATAATAAAGAGCCTATTGGTACTCGTGTATTTGGTTCAATTTCAAGAGAAGTTAGACAGAAAGGTTTTTTAAAGATCTCTTCTCTTGCTTCGGAAGTTTTGTAATATGGTAAATAAATTTAAAAAGAATGATTCAGTTATTGTTATTTCTGGATCGAATAAAGGAAAGAAAGGTAAGATTTTAGAAATTTTAGGTGATCATCTTATAGTTGATGGTGTTAATTTAGCCACCATTCATAAAAAACCTTCATCTAATTCTGCAGGAGAGATTATTAAATCTCCAAGAAAAATCCATAGATCAAATATTTCTCACATTGAGGATGATAAGCCAATTAAGGTAAAATTTGTAACGGAAGAAGGAGAGGGAAAATCTTTCAAAAGGAAAATTAGAGTTTCTAAAAAAACTGATAAAAAAATAGATTAGTAATTTATGTCTTATACAAAAGAGCTTTATAATAAATCAAAGGAAGATATAAAAAAACATTTTTCATTAGAAAATGTTATGGAAGTTCCTACTATTAAAAAGGTAAGTCTTAATGTTGCAATTAAAGCTACTGATAGTAATAAAAATATACTTTCTTATATTGAAAAGGAGTTGTCTTTGATAGCTGGTCAAAAACCTGTAGCTTCAATTGCAAGAAAATCAATTGCTGGTTTTAAGTTAAGACAAAATTCTGTTATTGGTTATTATGTAACTCTTAGGAATAAAAAGATGTATGAATTTCTTGATAGGTTAATTTATATTGCTTTACCTAGAATTAGGGATTTTAGAGGACTTCCTGCAAAATCTTTTAATGATAGTCATCATTATGGTTTTGGTATTGATGATCAAAGTGTATTTTTAGAGGTAGATTTAGACAATATTTTAAGGACATTTGGTATGGATATTAATATTGTAACAAATGCTAAGACTAAGGAACAATCTTTATATTTATTAAAGAAGTTAAATGTTCCTATTAATGCTAAAACTATATAATTTAATTAAATAATCATTATGGCAAAAAAGAGTGCTATATTAAGAAATAATAAAGTAAAGTCTTTATCAGATAAGCTAAAAGACAAGAGAGAAAAATTATGTAAAATAGCCAATAATCTTGATGAGTCATTTGAAGATAGATTGGTGGCAATAAAAAAACTTTCTGAACTTCCTAGGAATAGTTCTAAAGTTAGAATAAGAAATAGGTGTGAAATTGATGGCAGACCAAGAGGTTTTGTCGGTCATTTTGGCATGTCTAGAATTAATTTCAGACATTTTGCGAATTGGGGTAGAATTCCTGGTGTTAAAAAATCAAGTTGGTAAATTATTATGAGTTTTGCAAATCATTCAGTATCAGATTTAATTGCTATTATTAGAAACGGTTATATTGCTAATCGTAGCTTTGTCTCTTCTTCGGTATCTAAACTTCGTTCAGGTATTTTAGATATTTTAAAAGAAGAGGGTTATATTCTTGATTATATCGAGGAAAATAAAGGTAATTTTAAGAAATTTAAGATATTTTTAAAATATCATAATAATAGACCATCTCTAAAAGAAATTAAGGTTTATTCTAAGCCAGGTAGGAGATATTATTGCTCTTCTCAGGATGTTCCTGTAATTAAAAATGGCTTGGGCGATTGTATCTTATCAACTAATAAGGGTTTAATGACTGGCTATAAAGCTAAAAACTTATCTGTTGGAGGAGAAATTTTATTTTCAGTATTTTAATTATGTCAAGAGTAGGAAAGTTACCAGTTCAAATACCTGATGATGTGAAATTTAGCATAGAGGGTGATGTTTTAAAATTCAGTTATAATAATAACAATAAGTCTTATAGATTGTGTCGTAATGTTGGGATAGAGCATAAGGATAATATTATTACTTTTATTAAGAAAAATGGTTCTAAACAGGCCAGATCTGAATATGGTACCGATCGTAGCAATGTATTTAATATTGTTAATGGTATCAAAGAATCTTTTGTTACTGAGTTGGAGGTTAGTGGTGTTGGTTATAAGTTTGATATTACTAAAGGTTTAATAATTTTTAATCTTGGTTATAGTCATGAAATATTTTATCCTTTACCTGAGTCTGTAACTGCTGAATTTAAAAAGCCTAATATTCTGGTTTTAAAATCTTCTGATAAAGAAGTTTTAGGTCAGGTTTGTGCCCAGATAATGTCTTTTAGAAAGACTGAACCTTATAAGGGTAAAGGTATAAAGAAAAAAGGTTCTATTATATTAAGAAAAGAGGGTAAGAAGAAATAGTAGCAAATTTGATATTTTAATTATGACATTTTTACAGGGCAAAGATTTAAGAAAAAAAAGATCAAAGAGAAAAGTTCAAGCTAGGAATAAATCTCAAAGGCTGACAATAGCTGTCAGAAGAAGTAATACAAATATTTATGTTTATTTGAAATCTTTAGAGGGCATTGTAATTGAATCATTTTCATCAGGTTTATTATCAGATTCTGATAGAAAAAAGATGAGCGGTTTAGAAATTGCTAGTTTAGTTGGTAGTAAGTTTGCTGAAAAGTGTAAAAAAAACGCTGATTTAAAGGATAAAAAATTTATTTTTGACAAAGGTGCGTATAAGTATTTTGGTAGAGTAAAAAACGTTGCAGAATCTTGTCGTGAGGCTGGAATATTGTTATAATGAAAACTGTTAACTAATTACGTCTTTTAATAAAATATTATAACTTATTGAATTAAATAATGGTAAAAAATAATAAAGAGAAAACTCCAAGTGAATTTACCGAGAAGTTGGTAATTGTTAAAAAAGTATCAAAGACTGTAAAAGGTGGTAAAAACTTTTCATTTTCTGCTTTAGTTGTGGTTGGCGACAAAAAAGGTCGCGTGGGTTATGCTAAAGGAAATGCTAGAGAAGTTATGGATGCTAGAAGAAAAGCTACCGAAGCTGCTAAAAAAAGGTTAGTCAAGATACCTTTGAAAGAAAATAGAACTATTCATCATGATGTTACTGCATATTCTTCATCTGCTAAAGTTCATTTAAGAATGGCTCCTATGGGTACTGGTGTAATTGCTGGCGGTCCAATGCGTGCAGTTTTTGAGTGTTTAGGTATCTCTGATATTGTAACAAAATCGATTGGTAGCTCTAATCCATTTAATATTGTTAAGGCAACTTTCGAAGCTTTAGACGAATTATCTTCTCCAAGAATCGTCGCGGAAAGAAGATCTAAGGATGTTTCTAAAATTGTTGAAGTTAGAAATAAAGTTTTAAGTTAATTCATTATGGATAATATTTTAGGAAAAAAAATTATAGTCACTCAAATAAGGAGTAAATCTAAATTAACTAAGAAACAAGAAGCTAATTTAGTTGGTCTTGGTCTAAAAAAGATTGGTAGTCAGGCCGAATTTATTTGTTCTGAAGAGAAAATAGGTATGATAAATAAGGTTTTACATCTTATTAATATAAAATTAGCTTAAATATGTCTTTGAATTTAAAAAATGTTAAATCATTAAATAACAAGAAGAAAAAAAGATTAGGCCGTGGTATTGGTTCTGGCACTGGAAAGACTTGCGCTAGAGGTGTAAAAGGTCAAAAATCTAGATCTGGTGTTGCTATCAAATCTTTTGAGGGTGGTCAAACTGCCATTTGTCAAAGAATGCCAAAGGTTGGTTTTTCAAGCAGAAAAAGTAAGGATTATACAGTTCTCAATCTTGATTTAATAAAAAAATCTATTGCTAAGTATAAAATCAAAGATAGCTTGATCACTAAGAAAATATTAGCAGATTTTGGTCTGATTAAGAATGAAAATCAGTTGGTAAAAATTATTGCTGGCAAATCAAAATTCGATCTTAAAGTTAAGATAGCTGCTGATTTATTCTCTTCAAATATTGAAGAATTAATTAATAAAGATTCAATTTCTTCTTCTGCCTAATTTCAATTGTTAACCTGCATTTGCAAAAGTGAGTAATCTTAAGAATAAAATACTATTTACAATCTTTATATTATTAATATATCGTTTTGGTACCTTTATACCAATTCCTGGTATTAATTCTGAAGTTGTATCAAATTTCTTCAACAGTGATGGTAGTAATATTTTTGGGATGATTAATCTTTTCTCTGGAGGGGCTTTAGAGAGAATGAGTATATTTTCTTTAAATATTATGCCTTATATCACTGCCTCTATCATAATGCAGCTGATGTCTTCTATGAGTAAATCCTTAGCCGCCCTAAAAAAAGAAGGTGAATATGGTCAGTCTAAAATCAATCAATATACTAGATATCTTACAATTTTATTAGCTCTATTCCAATCTCTTGGTATTTATTATGCTTTATCTAATTCTAGTGAATCTATGTTTATCTCTGATTCCAAGATTTTTCTTTATACAACTGTTATTAGTCTAGTTGGTGGTGTGGTAATGTTAATGTGGTTTGGCGAAAGAATTACTGCTAATGGTATTGGTAATGGCATATCTTTAATTATATTTGTTGGTATAGTTTCTTCTATACCAGCAACATTCACCCAATTTATTGATCTAGCAAAAAGCGGTGTCTACTCCCCTTTATTTATAATATTTTTCTTTTTGTCCTTTGTTTTATTTGTATATTTTGTTGTTTATATAGAAAAATCCCATAAAAGAATCAAAATTCATTATCCTAGTTCGGCTATGATGAGAATTAGTGGTATGAATGATTCTTCTTTCCTGCCTTTAAAATTAAATATTACTGGTGTAATACCTCCAATTTTTGCTAGTTCAATTTTAATGTTTCCATCGGTTATGACTCAATTTGGAGATGGTTATTCTGATAGTTTTTTAGCATTATTTAGAAGGGGAGGTATTTTATATTTAGCATTATTTGCTGGTTTAATTTTATTTTTCTCTTTTTTCTATTCTTCAATTATTTTTAATACCAAAGACGTCGCTCAAAATCTTAAAAAGAGCAATTGTTTTATTTTTGGAATTAGACCTGGTGAAAAAACTAGCCAATATTTGGATAAGGTTATTGCCAGAATGACATTAGGAGGTGGTATATATTTGATATTAATTTGTTTAATTCCTGAGATATTGATGACTGAATTTTCCCTACCTTTACATGTTGGTGGAACGGGTATTTTGATTATTGTTAATGTTATTTTGGATTTAATTGCCCAAGTTCAGTCTCATTTAAATCCTATGAAATCTGGCACAGGCGCTGCTAAAAAGAGGAGGGTAAGGGTAAGAAACTAAAATAACTATCTGTTTAATAATTATATGATAAATTTAATTTTTTTAGGTCCTCCTGGTTCTGGAAAAGGTACTCAGGCAAGAATTATATCACAAAAATTATCTTTACCTATTATATCTACAGGGGAAATTTTGAGACAAGAAATCGAGAAGGGTAGTAAAATTGGTCTTGAAGCTGCTTCTTTTATGAATTCTGGAAAATTAGCTCCAGATGAAGTAGTTATTTCTATAATAGAAGGAAAAATTTCAACTGCAGATTATGATAAAGGTTTTATTATGGATGGATTTCCAAGAAATTCTATCCAAGCAGAGAAGTTAGATGAAATGTTATGTTCTATGGGTAAGAAGATTAATGCCGTTTTAGAACTTGAGATAGATAGTGAAATCTTAGTGCAAAGGATGGTATCTAGATTTACTTGCGCTGATTGTGGCGAAATTTATAATAAATTATTTAAAAATACAAAAAAGGAAAATATTTGTGATATATGTGGCTCAAGTAATTTTGTTTTTAGAGAAGATGATAATGAGGGAATTATAAGATCTCGTCAAAAAGTTTATAATGAAACATCTAAAGATTTGGTTGAATTTTATCTAAGAAAAGGCTTGATTTATAAACTAGATGCTTCAGAATCATCTAGCTTCATCACTGATAAAATATTAGATTATATTTCAAAAATTGATCAGTAGTAAATATTAATAATTAAATTAAACTAATTTTGGCTAGGATAGCGGGTGTAAATATTCCAGATAATAAAAGATTTGTTATTGCTTTAACTTATATTTTTGGTATTGGTAGCAATAGAGCGGAGTCTATTTGTGAAGAATTATCAATAGATTTAAAGCTTAGAACTAAAGAGTTGGATGAAAAGACTATTACTAAAGTAAATTCATTAATTTCCAAAAAATATGATAAATTAGAGGGGGATTTAAAAAGAGATGTACAATCAAATATAACTAAATTAATTAAAATAGGTTGTTATAAGGGTATTAGACATAGATCAAGATTACCTGTTAATGGCCAAAGGAGCAAGACAAATGCGAGGACTAGAAAGGGTAAAAAAGCAATAGCTGTTGCTGGTAAGAAAAAAGTTTAACTTATTATAAATATGACGAAGGGTAAAGATAAGAAGGTTAAAAAGAAAAAAAGTTTATCAATAACTACTGGTATAGTGAAGGTTTGTGCAACTTTTAACAATACTATAATATCAATTACTGATTTACATGGTAATGTTGTTTGTTGGTCTTCTCCAGGAAAATTAAGTTTCAAAGGTTCAAAGAAGTCTACCCCATATGCTAGTCAAGTTGCTGCTAAAGAAGTGATTGCTAAAGCTAAGGATATGGGCTTAAAGAATGTTTCTGTTGAAATCAGAGGCCCTGGTGCTGGAAGGGAAGCTTGTCTTAGGGCTTTGCAGGAGCTTGATATAAGTGTAAGTCGTATAACAGACAAGACTCACCATCCTCATAATGGTTGTAGAGCTCCAAAACGTAGACGTGTTTAAATTCATATTATAAATTAAAATTATGACGATAATCAGAGATAGTTGGGAAAAATTAAATAAACCTAATAATATTGTTGTTGAAGATCAGTTGGATCCTAGTAGAAAAGCAGAAATTATTTTAGAACCTTTTGAAAAAGGTTTTGGCCATACTTTATGCAATACTCTTCGCAGGGTAGTGCTTTCTTACATTAGTGGTTTTGCTGTTACTTCAATAAGGATAGATGATGTACTGCATGAATACGCTTCTGTTGAGGGTGTTAAGGAAGATGTTGTAGATATCATTATGAATATCAAGTCATTGATAATTTCAAAACAAGATTCTTCTCCTTGTACCCTAAAATTATCCGCTTCAAAAGAAGGTGTCGTCTTAGCGTCTGATATTGAAACTCCTACTGATGTTGAAATATTAAATAAAGATCTAGTTATTTGTAACTTAAATCAAGGATCTTCAATTAATATTCAAATGAATGTTGAGTTTGGTAGAGGTTATGTTACATCGGCTTCTAAAAATAAGAAAGATTTACCAGTTGGTACTATACTTATTGATACTATATTTAGTCCAGTTAAGAATTTTAATTATAGGGTTGAAGATAGCAGAATAGGTGATGTTATTAATTATGATAAGGTAACAGTATCTGTTGAAACTGATGGTACTATTAAGCCTGCCGATGCAATTGGCGTTGCTTCTAAAATAATTCAAGATCAATTAGAAGTCTTTATTAATTTTGATGTACAACCTTTGCCTAAAAGTGATTCAGAAGATGAGGGTGAAGTTCAATTCAATAAAAATTTAATTAAAAGCATTGATGAGTTGGAGCTATCCGTTAGATCTTATAATTGTCTTAAAAATGAAAAGATTGTTTATGTTGGTGATCTAGTATCCAAGACAGAATCTGACATGTTAAAAACATCAAATTTTGGTAGAAAATCTTTGAATGAGTTAAAAGATAATTTGAAAGAAATGGGTCTTAATTTTGGCATGAAGTTAGATAATTGGCCTCCTGCAAATCTTGAGGAATTGTCTAAGCAAAAAAGTAAAGAATTTTAGAGATGAGACATAAAATTAGAGGTAGAAAATTAAATAGAAATAGCTCTCATAGAAAAGCCCTTTTTAGAAATATGTGCAATTCTCTTTTTGAGTATGAGGCAATTAAAACTACTTTGCCAAAAGCAAAAGAGATTAAACCTTTGGCTGAAAAGATTATTACCATTGCTAAAAATGATAATTTAGCTAATAGAAGAAGAATTATTTCAATAACCAATGATGTAAAAATTACTAATAAATTATTTTTAGAAATTGGTAAAATCTTTAAAGATAGAAAAGGTGGTTATTTAAAAATATTAAAAACAGGCTTTAGAACTGGCGATAAGGCGCCTATGGCTATAATTGAGTTAGTTAAAAAAACTGATAAGCCAGAGGAAAATCAGTCTGATAAAAAGAAGATTGAAGATAAGAAAAAATCATAAATTATCTAAATATGGTAAATATAATTGAGCAATTTCAAAAAGAGCAAGTAAAAAAAATCAATGAGAAAAGGGGTGGCTTAGAGAAGTTTGTTCCTAAATTTAAAGCTGGTGATACTGTTGCTGTTAAATATAAAATTACTGAAGGTGGTAATGTTAGGTTGCAGACATTTACTGGTGTTGTTATTGCTAGAAGCAAAAGTTTTGATAATTTTTCAGCAACTTTTACCGTAAGGAAGATAAGCGATAATATTGGCGTTGAAAGAAAATTTGTACTTTATTCAGATATTATTTCTGAAATTAAACTTCTAAAAACAGGTGTGGTTCGTAGATCAAAATTATATTATTTGAGAAATCTAACTGGTAAAGCTGCTAGAATTAGAGAAAAAATTACTAATTAAGTTTTATATCTGGTTTGATATTTTTTGAAGTTCTAAATATAGCGATAAATCCTTATCATATTCCTCCTAAAATTCTTAAAATAACCTCCAAAGTCAAAATTCTTATTTTTAGGTTTTTAATTTATTAAAATTCATTTTAAAATAAATAATATAGTGCATATGACACAAGAAAATCCTTTTGATTTTCTGAGTAATTTGCAATTTTTTACTTAAACTTAAATTCCCATATCTTTACCCACGAGCCATCTCCTCAGGAATATCATAACCAAAAAGCTCAAAAATTTGTTTTTGCTTTTTTGTAGCCTCTTGTACAAATATCTGCTTTTCATATATTT
>Ga0228655_1000098_pt1 | contig 38027 bp, 33 predicted proteins | sample 67DmetaG_FD_182742 | JGI IMG/M metagenome (GOLD analysis project Ga0228655, IMG submission 182742) | Seawater microbial communities from Monterey Bay, California, United States - 67D | ecosystem: Environmental > Aquatic > Marine > Coastal | place: USA: California | collected 2016-11-15
TCAGCCTCGTGAAAATACCCTAGACGCAATGCAAATGCATCATTATAAAGATATTCTGCACCTAGTGCATAAGTAACTTCTTCTAATTCTTCACTAAAGCCTCCTTCTGCATCACCAAATGAACTAATAATACCTGATATAAATCCTTTATCTTGATCAGAACCATCTTCTTGTGGAGAAGGAACTAATAGTTTTGTAAATTCAGTATTAATACTTAAAATATTATAGTCATCTAAAATAAAATCAAACCCACCTCCTAGTTTTAGGTTGGTAGGAATAAAATCTTCTTCTCCAGGAACATAAGATACTTTTGGTCCAATATTAGCAATGTTAAAACCAATTCTATAGCGACCATTAAAATTTCCATAATTTTCTTCGAATGATTGATAGTAACCAGAAACATCTACGGCAAAAGAATTAATGGGTTGTAGTGTTGAATTTGTTCCTGTAAATGCTAAGTTAGATCTAAAGTAACGACCACTAACACCCATCGAAAATGTTTCACTTAATTTTAATGCGTAAGTTCCTGACAAAGCAAATTCATTTGGATTGATAGTACCATTTGGGTTTCCAGCTCCATCTGTTAAATCTATTTGACCCAATGAAAAATATCTAAACTCAGCACCCCAAGCAGAGTTTTCACTGAATCTGTTTATGTATGAAGCACTTCCAACAAAAATGTCATCTGTTAAATTTCTTAGCCATGGTGAATAGTTTATCCCAATGAGAACTTGCTGTCCACTAAATGCAATTTTAGACGGATTATGAAAAAGAGAACTCGCATCAGCTGAGGTAGAAACTCCTATATCTCCCATAGCACCTGCTCTTGCATCTGGTATAATTAATAAAAATGGTGTAGCTGTTGTAATTCCATTGTTAGTTTGTGCAGACAAACCAAGAATACTTAACATGAAAATGATGAATAATACCCCTATTTTCTTCATAAATATATTTTTGTTCTTTATTATAAACGTAAATATCGTAATTTATTATAGTATGACAAGTTTTTCATACTTTTCTGACGATATATTGCTAATTGTTGATGTTACTTTTAGTTTGTAAATATAAACCCCTTTTCCTAATTTATTTCCAAAATCATCTAAACCATTCCAAACAATATTTCGAACTAAATTACCATTTGTTTGAACTTGTTGATTGATTGTTTTTATAAGTTTTCCAGATACGGTAAATATCTGAACCTGAACATCTAACGGTTCGTCGGGTTTGTTATGATTAAACCAAAATTCTGTGTAATTCACAAAAGGGTTAGGATAATTTAATACGTTGTCTAATGTGATACTAGTATCACTAACTACCACAAAATTCAGAATAGTTTCTGAAGAATTATTATAGGTATCCCATGCCTTTAATTTTAAAGTGTGTGGCCCTACAGTTAAATCTCTTAATCGGTATATAACTTTTCCTTTTGTAAAATCATCTAATTCAGTTTGATAAAAATCATTCATAATGATTGGATTAGATTCATCTCCATCCAAAATACCAACTATATCGTGATCTACAGCTGTTAAAGATGTATTAATACCACTTAAATCAGATAGTTTTGCAATTAGATTTGGAGAAGCATTTGTGTTTGCACCATCAAGAAATGATTCATCATTCATAAATAATCGGATTTCTGGTCCTAAAGTATCTTCAGGTGCATTTTCGTTTATTCCTCCAACAATGATAGCATTATTAAACCCTGCTTTGTCTAATTCATTATTAGAAACATAAAAACTCAACTTTCCATTTCCATAGGCTACTCTTACATCTCTAGGAACAATAAATTCAAAGTTAAAGTTTCCGTTTTCTACGCTAGCTAATCCTCTAAATAGCTTGCTTTCTTGTGAGTCGAAGGTATTAACTATTCCAAATCCGTCATTATCTAGAGTAACCTTGTCAATCGGTTTATCAAAAACTGTTGTCGATAAATTTCCATTAAAATCTGATAAAGTATTGTCTAAATTATCAGTTACTACTCCTTCAAAACGAACCTTAGAAAGAGCTTTTAATGTATCTAAAGATTGTGTTATCTCTATACCATTCATTTTGGTAATCTTCACGTTGGGTTTAGGAATTGCAAGTTTCTTTACTGGATCACCAAAATAATAAATAAAGAATTTTTGACGATCTGAAAAATTGTTTTTTGTTTTAACTAAAGATTCTGAAATTGATAATTCTTCATTATCAAATTGAAGTAAAGAAGCTATTAATTTTTTATTAAAAGCTTGTCCAACACTAATAAATACCTCTCTAGTAGTTGTAATCATGGAAGCAGCACCCCCTCTAGTATTCCAGAAGGTAAATTCACCTGCAGATGTTCTTTGTGGATTATCAAACCTAGAAAAACTACAGGTAACCGTTATAAAAAGGGGCAGCGTGTTTTCATTCACAAAACCTTTTATCTGTGGTACATCTAAAAATCTCTCCTGAGCAAACCCATTCTCTCCTCCATGTCCAAAATAATCAAAAACTAAAGTACCGGTTTCTACGGCTGAGGTTATTGAACTTTTAACACTTGGATATCGTTCTCCTCCAGATGAATTTTGTTGAACATACGAGTCTGCATATATTTTATTGACATTAAAAACTGGTTTATTTTCTTTGATGTCGTCTGCAATAATTTCTACACCAGATTGAATAGTACTATCTACATCCTTATCTATATCATCTGCAACCAACGTAATTGTATTTCTCCAATCTCCATAAGAATCCAAATTGTAATCTTTTAGTATTTTATCAACTACTTCAGAAGCTTGTTGTTGCGTAGATACTGGTATTCTTCCTGTAGCCACATCCATTGAATGGTTAGAAGACATGGTGCCCTCATTCTCTTCTAACATTGCAAAAAAATCATCTGTAACATATGAAGAAGCAAGATTAAAACTTTCACTTGCTAAATACACTGGAACTACATTGTTATTTGAGGCGATTCTGTCTTTGTAATCATAGGAAGCGTCTCCAAAAAAACACACAAATTTCAGTTTATTTAAATCTGAAGAATTTGTATTGTAAACATGCCTTATAAAATCTCTAATACCTGTAATATCTCTACTTCCTGATGAAAACTCATTGTAAATTTCATCTAATAAAACCACCTTGGCTGTTAATTCTGAATTTTCTATGTGATAATTTGCTATTCTTTGAGCCTGTTCTAAAAATTCACTAGTAGTTATTATAAGGTAATTAATATCTTTGAGTGCATGCAAATTTTGATTTTCTATGCTGGCATTAGATACTGTTTCTGGAGTGTAATAATCATTTTCACTCACTACAATATATTCTTTTAAATCTCCTCCAACAGCCTTAAATGAGAAATTTGTAGATGAAGAAGACTCATTAGCTATCATGGTTACATTTGTATGATCTGTAACTTCCCAAATTTGATAAATGTTTTGAGAATTCTGTAGTTGATATTCAACGATTCCAGAGGTATTTGCTGCACTAAAATTTCTGAATGAAAATTGTAATCCGTCAGAAATTAACTGTTTTTTTCCAGAAATTTCAATAAAATCTAAATAGGCTCTGGCTGACGGGTTCCCTCCGTTATCATAATCTAAAAGAACCGATACAGTAGATGAGGTAGTTGAAAAATTTTCTGATCCAATTCTATCGGATGCCATATTATTACTATCTGAACTAATTGCTAAAAAATTTAGTGAAAAAAGTTCCTGTGAATTCACATTCACTTTCATAGAAGATGTAAGTCCTGAAACGCCAACAGATCTAACTCTAATTTTTAATGATTCGTTCTGAACTGCATTTGGAAATGGTATTTCGAAGGTTTGTTGATTTTCTAAACTAAATTCCTCTCCAAGCCATCTTCGCCCTGTAGCAAAAAGATTAGATGTTTCGTTTTCATAAAATATATAATCATTAAAAGTAGTTATTTCAGTAACTGGAGTCCCAGAAACAGCTACTGCATTTTGTATTCTTTTCCCATCTTCATTATTTACTGTTATAAAATAATAGGCTTTATCAGAATATATGTTTTGCTTGTGGGTAACTTCTTGCGAGGTTGTGTTTACAGACCAACTATGAGGACCTTTAGCATAAAAAAGAATGTAATCATTTGCATCAAAAGAATTGTCTTCTTCTCCTTCTACAAATAGGGCATTCTCCTGAAGATCATCATATCTAAAGGCTCCATTAGACTCTGGTAATAATTCACCACCATTCCCATAAATATGAATTTTTTTCGGATTTAAGTTATTGGTAGAGATTCCTATTTCCTGAAGAAGTGATTTATCAATTTTAAAAACACCCGTTGTATCTACAGAAAATTTAAACCAATTCCCCTCAGAAAGCACAGAATTAACAACTTGACTATGGATGCCTAGGGAAAACAAAAAAAATAAGTAAACAATAATGTATTTTTTCTTCACAATCATTTTTCAAAGAACGCAAATAATATGGATATATTTTATGTTAAAGATTGATATCTAATAATATTATGAAATCTCAGACGTTAAAAGAGCGTTAACATTGATGTATGAGTTATTAAATATTCTAAATGGTGTTGTGAGAAAACAATTTTATTGTAAATTGCAAAACCTAATAAAACCCTAATATTTTAAATAAAATATGAATAAATTTTTTAGAATAACACTGTTTTTATTCAGTTTGTCTTTACTAATTAGCTGTAATTCAGCTAGGGATAATAAGTCCTCCTTAACGGGATGGAATTTTAACGATCCTAAATATGGTAGTTATATTAAAGGAACTCCATTTCAAGGTCAAAAAGTTCCTGATGGAATGGTAGCAGTTGAAGGTGGTAGTTTTACAATGGGTCAAGTTCAAGATGATGTAATGTTTGATTGGAATACTACTCCTCAGCAAATGCATGTTCGTTCTTTTTATTTGGATGAGGCTGAGGTTACTAACTCAGAATACTTACTTTTTTTAGAAGTAACAAAAGATGTATTTCCTCCAGAGGAAGAAAAATATAAAAATATTTATACCTCGCTACTGCCAGATACACTTGTATGGAGAAATAGTTTAGGAAATACTGAATTATTGTCTGAAAGCTATTTAAGACATCCTGCTTACTCAGATTACCCTGTGGTTGGTGTTAGTTGGATTCAAGCAGTTCAATATTGTAAATGGAGAACTAGTGCAGTAAATCTAAAAAAACTAATAGATAAAGGGGTATTATCTAATGTGTTAGAAAATGACACCATTAGAAATTTTTTCGATACAGATTTATATTTAGAAAACCCTTACAAATTATTTGACGGAGACTCAACTGTATACAAAAGAGGGCTTCCTGATTACAAAGCAAGAAAAAAAGGAGCTCCTAGACCTGCTAAAGGGTCTTTTACGGGTAGACAGGTAACTTCACAAGATGGTATCTTATCTCAAAAATTTAGACTTCCAACAGAAGTAGAATGGGAATATGCAGCGAAAGCTACTAGTGGGAACAGAGAATACAACAACATTAGAGGTAGAAAAAAATATGCTTGGGATGGTAAGTTTACCAGAGATAAATCTAAACGATATAAAGGAGATCAACTAGCTAACTTCAAACAAAGAAAAGGGAGTTACAGTGGTTTGGCTGGGTGGTCTGAAGATGGCTCTGATATCCCTATTAAAGTAAAATCATATCCACCAAATGCCTTTGGATTGTATGATATGTCTGGTAATGTGGCTGAATGGGTTGCAGATGTATACAGACCAATTATAGATACTGAGGCCAATGACTTTAATTATTTTAGAGGAAATATTTTTACTAAGAAATTAATAGACTCAAACGGTGATGTTGTAGTCATTGGAGAAACAGGGCAGCCTTCAATAAAATATGATACTTTACCTAATGGAAAAATAATTCCTATCGAATTTCCTGGAGAAATTAAATATGTTCCTGTAACTAAAGATGATACCTTCATGAGAAGAAACTACAACACCGCCAACAATCTCGATAAAAATGACGGTGATAAGTTTTCAAATAGGTTGTATGATCTTGAGGATGAACAACGTACCAACAAATCTAGAATGTATAACTCTCCAACAATTCGAAAAGATGAGGAAACTGGTAAATTAAACCAATATGACATTAATAAGCGATCTACACTCATAAGTAATAAAACTAGAGTCCACAAAGGTGGTTCTTGGCAAGATAGAGAGTATTGGTTAGATCCTGCTCAAAGAAGATACCTACCAGAATACATGTCTACCAATTACATTGGGTTCAGATGTGCAACAGATTTATTAGGAACCCTAAGCTTTAAGAAAAAAACAGCTAGAAATCCATCTAGATAATAGCTCACAAAAAAATATATAAACCTCATTGAATCGTTTTCAATGAGGTTTTTTTTATCTTTATCACAATGAATATTGAAGATTTATATAGTTTATACTCTAAAAATTACCTGGTAGATACAGACACCAGAACTATTAGACCAAATTCTATATTTTTTTCTTTGAAAGGAGACAATTTCAATGGAAATGCATTCGCTAAAAAAGCCATAGAATTAGGAGCAAGATACTGTGTTATAGACGAGGCTGAATATGAAATTGAAGGAGTTACTATACTTGTAAATAGTGTCTTAGAGACATTACAATCTTTAGCTACCTACCACAGACATAAATTAGGGATTCCAATCATTGGAATTACAGGAAGTAATGGAAAAACTACTACCAAAGAATTAATACTTGCTGTTTTAAAAACACAATTTAAAGCTGCTGCCACGCAAGGTAATTTGAACAATCACATAGGTGTTCCACTCACTTTATTGTCTTTTACAAATGATACTGAAATTGGTATTGTAGAGATGGGAGCTAATCATCAAAAAGAAATTGAATTTTTAGCTACTATTTGTGAGCCAGACTTTGGGTATATTACCAATTTTGGAAAAGCGCACCTAGAGGGGTTTGGAGGGGAAGAAGGAGTCATCAAAGGAAAGTCTGAACTTTATACTTATTTGAGGGAGCATCATAAAACGGCCCTCATTAATCCAGAAGATCCAATTCAATTAAAATTAACTAGTTCATTAAATAGTATTGTATTGAATAATGAGATTACTATCCAATCTATTCAACCTTTTTTGACCTTGCAATATCACAATCAAGAAATAAAAACGCAACTGGTTGGAGCCTATAACGAAACCAATATAAAAGCCGCCTTCTCTATTGGAGAATATTATGGTATCACTGAAAGTAATATTATTGCTGCAATAGAAGGTTATCATCCTACTAACAATAGATCACAACTCATTAAAAAGAAGAGTAATACAGTGCTTCTGGATGCTTATAATGCCAATCCAACGAGTACTTTAGTAGCATTAGATAGTTTTAACTCCATAAAACACAGCTCTAAAGTTGCAATCTTAGGAGATATGTTTGAGCTAGGTGATTATGCCTTTGATGAACATCAAAAAATAGTGACGTATTGCAAAAAGTTAGATATTCATCGATGTATTTTTGTTGGCAAAGAATTCTATAAAACCAACGCTTCAGAGAAGTATGAAAATTTCGAAAAGCTGAAGAATGAAATCACAAAATCTCCATTGAAAAATAGGTATATTTTAATCAAAGGGTCTAGAGGAATGTCTTTAGAGAGACTTTTGGAGATAATTAATTGATGTTTTGTTTATGATATTCTAGTAGATTATCAATAGGTCTTTGAATAACATCTGTAATTACTAATCCATTTTTATCGGCTACATCATCTAATATTTCTCTAAAATAATGAGCAATCGATCCAATAAAGTAAATAGGAGTATCTGAACTTAATTGATACGGTAAGATTCTGTATTTAAAGAATTTCTCGAATCCCTTTTTCATTAACCTTCTTACGTATTTTTCATCTTTAAAATCAAACATAAACTTAGCAAAAGAAGCTAAATACATATTTGGATTTTGTTCCATATATAAGTTTGTTTTAATGGCGTCTGGATCTAACTCAAATTCATTTTCAAATTTTTCAACCATGTACTTTGGCATCAATCCATAGAAGTAATCTCTTATCAATCGTTTCCCAAAATAGTTTCCACTGGCTTCATCCATTAACACATACCCTAATGAAGGAACTTGCATTAGCATAGATTCACCATCGTAGTAACAACTATTAGAACCAGTTCCTAAAATACATACCAATGCAGGAGCGTTTCCTGAAGCATATACAGCCGCTAACATATCTTCCTCTATGGTAATGGCTGCATTTAAAAAAATTGCCTCCATCACTTCTTTTAAAATGGCACAGGCTTTTGGAGTTCCACAACCAGCTCCATAAAAATAGACTTCTGTTACCTCATCTTTAATATTGATGAGCTGAAACATGTTAATGATTCTATTGGTTAATTCTTCGGGAGAAATCACTGCTGGATTTAACCCTAAAGTTCGAACTCTAAAACGCTCTTGTTTGTTGTTATCAATAGCTATCCAATCAGCTTTTGTAGAGCCACCATCTGCAATTAAAATCATGTAATTTGGTTTGTAATGCCAAATATATCATAAGAATATTGGTTACACAACAACTAACAAAAACTCAATCGTTTTCGAAGAAAAAATAATTGTTATCCGATTGAAATATTTAAGATATATATTAAATAAAAAACTGATTTAACTACAGAATGGTTTTCTTGTGAACAAGTTTTATTTTATTATTTAAGAATTCACTATTAAAATTTTTATTAATAGTTACAATATCAATGATTTCTTTTCTTATTTCAATATCAATTGTTAATGGGTTTATAATTCTATAACAATTGGAATCATTGGTTATCTCAATAGATTCGTTATTATTTAATAGTTCCTCTGTCATTTTTTCTTTTTCCCCAAGAGAGGTTATTTTAATCGTATTTTTAGATTGATTTAAATTATTTAGGTAGTTAGCCAAATCAACTATTTTAATTGGTGTATTCATTTCCAATAAATACATTCCATTTCTGTTTTCAATAGAATTGTTTAAAATACTTTTGGCAACTACAGAATCATAAATAAAATATCTTTCAACATCTTCACCTCTAACTTTCAAAATTGCTCCATTTTGGATATTATTAATAAAAACTGGAACTACAGATCCATTAGAATTAATCACATTTCCAAATCTAATAATTTTAGTATTCAGTGTATTGGTATTAAAATAAGATTTTAAAAATAATTCCGCTAACATTTTAGATAATCCCATATTATTTATTGGATTCACATCTTTGTCAGTCGAAATAAAAATAAAATCAGAAACTTTATGTTTTAATGATGATGTATATACATTAATAGTACCTTCTACATTGGTTCTAATCAATTCATACATATCATTTTCAACTAGTGAAACATGTTTATATGCTGCGGCATGTATGACTAACTTAGGTTTATACAAACCCATAATAAAGTCGATTTTTTTATAATCTCTTATATCTCCAATTTCATAATTGAAATCTAGAGAAGAATATTTTTTCTTTAATTTAAAAAGATGTAATTCTGAATGATCTAGCAAAACAATATTCTTAAAATTAATTTTTACTAATTCCTCAACTATTTTACTCCCAATAGATCCACCTGCACCAGTAATCAAAATTGTATGATGTTGATACTTTTTCAAGAATTCATCACAAATAAAAGATGTACTTTTTTGAAGTGCCTGATTTATAAAAAATGATTCAAACATTTATTTCTACTTTTCTAATGAATTAAAAACCTGTGCTATTCTGTCAAATTCTTCATTGGTTAAATTAGAACTAGAGGGTAAACACAAACCTTTCTGAAATAGCGTCTCGCTAAGGTTATCACCAAAATACAAGGTACCTTTTAAATACCTTTGAAGGTGCAAAGGATTCCATAAAGATCTTACATCTATGTGGTTCTTAGTAAATTCCTCTTGGATATCTAACTTAGAAATTTTGAGATGATCTGTAGTAATACAATTCAACCAAAAATTGGAGTAAAAGTCTTTACTATACTCTTGTTGCAACTCAACTCCTTCCATCTCAGCAAGTAAATTGGAATATCTATGATGGTTAAATCTTCTTTGTTTTATCCTTTTTTCTAACACTTTTAATTGCTGAAGACCTAGACCTGCTAATATATTACTCATTCTAAAGTTAAACCCAACATCACCGTAGTTAGCATCATCTATTTTAGCTTGGGTAGATAGGTAAATGGCTCTTTCTTTGTCTTTCTTGCTTCTACATAACAAAGCCCCCCCAGAAGAGGTGGTAATAATTTATTTCCATTGAATGAGAGTATAGAATAGTCACCAAAATTACCACATAAGTTCCCTTTATAAACAGAACCTAACGCTTCAGCAGCATCCTCTATGATAGGAATCTCATATCTATTCGATATTTCAAGTAGTTCATCCCATTTAGCAGGCATCCCATAGGAGTCTACCACAATAATAGCTTTTGGTTTTTTATTTTTTTGAAGACGGTTTTTAATAGCTTCCTCAAGAAAGTTTGGACACATATTCCAAGTTTCTTTTTCACTACCTATAAAAATAGGGATTGCCCCACAATACAGTATAGGGTTTACGGTAGCACAGAAGGTAAATGTTTGACAAATTACCTCATCTCCAGTACCAATATCTAACATTTTTAACGCTAAATGTATGGCTGATGTTCCTGAATTTAGGGCAGCCACATACATCTTGTTATGATAAAATTTTTCTATTGATTTTTCAAAATCACCAATATGTGGACCCACAGTACTAATCCAATTAGATTCCATGGTTTTTTTAAAAAAATCTACATCATCATTTTCAAAATGAGGTTTAGAGAGCCATATTTTGGAAGACATACAAGGTGGTTTTATAAATATATTTTAAATCATTAAAAATATGGTAATTTTTAATATACTCTTTATTGATAGCATTCTTACTAGGAAATAATACTTTCATATTATATTCAATGGGGTCTTGTTAAGTTTTAAGAATTTCTTCCTCATTAAAAAAATGCAACGAAGCCGGCCCTGTTAACCCCGGCTTTATGGTTAAAATAATTTGATCTGTAGTTGGGAGGTAGTTCATTACTTCAAAAACATCCGGTCTAGGCCCTACAAAACTCATCTGCCCAACCAAAATATTAAATAGCTGTGGCAATTCATCTAATTTATATTTTCTAATGGTTGCTGAATATTTTGAAACTTTGCCAGTTGCATTAAAAGTTCTAATCTTTACAATAGTGAATAGCTTCCCATACTGCCCTACTCTATTTTGAAAAAATAAGCCAACACCTTTGGTATCTATAGAAGCAACAATAATCAAGACACCTATTGGAAGAATAAAAATTGGGACGAGTGTTATAGACAATACAACATCTAAAACCCTTTTCAGGGTTTTTTGGTTCGTTGATAAACCAACAATTTTTTTAGGAGTTTTAGGAGACATTTGTTTTGTTTAAAAACCAAGAAAAGAGATCACTCTTTTTCATTGATGAACAACTCAAAGGTATGAGAAGTTTTTAGTTCATACAAGAACAAAAAAAAACGCCCTGATTACCAGAGCGCTTTTTTTATACTAAATGAATTCCTAATTACTTTTTAAGCAACCAACTACTAGATTGTATTTTATCTCCTAGACCATCTACCAAGTTAATTCCCATTTGATCACAAATAGGTCTTTCTGGGATGGTATTATTGTTTTGATCTCCACCATTAGCAAAACTCAAATCATAGGTAGCACCAAAGTCTAGGGCTATCTTTTCAATGGTTTTACAGACGGTTCTATCTTGATCTATAGACAACACACAATGATCTACAGATTTTATATTAGAGACGATAAAAACACGTTCTTGTTCTTGTTGAAATTCTTTAGATCCTTTTAATGCTCTTTGATGATCGTTATTTACAATCACAAATAATTCATCGGCTAGGGCTTTTGCATTGTTAAAATATTCAATATGTCCTTTGTGTATGGGATTAAAATACCCAGATACAATCATTCCTTTTTTCTTACTCATGTTATTCTTTTTTATCTTCCAAAATCATCTTGCACGCGTATAATATCATCTTCATCTGAAGGATGGGTAGCATCGGTATGTTGCCAAATTTCTGCTACTACCGAAGTTTCATTTAAACCAATTAAACGGTGACGCTCTCCTTGTTTTAAAATGATTTGATCCCCTTCGTTATATTCTTTCATCTCATTTTCTTCATCAGAATCACTTCTAATAATCCCAGCAGTGCCTTTGTATACTTGCCAAATTTCTGCACGTCTGTTATGATATTGCCAAGACAAGCGAGCATTGGGTTTTACTATCAATATTTTTGGGCTCAGTTTCCCTCCAATTTTTAAGGTGTTTACGTCGATGCCTTTAAAGAATTTATTAGAAAAATCTTGTGCTTGACTTTCATCAATCACTAAAAATCCTCCCCAAGGTCTTTCAAAATCATGAGAAACTACATTGAATCCAAAAGATTCAATCTCTTTTTTTATTTCTTGATACATATATTTATTTAGTGTACATTTTTTTATAATATTCTTGATACTTTCCTGAAGTCACTTGTTTTAACCATTCTTGATTTTCTAAATACCAAGCTACTGTTTTTTCAATCCCTTCCTCAAATTGTAAGGAAGGTTCCCAACCCAATTCATCCTTTAATTTTGATGAGTCAATTGCATAGCGTAAGTCATGCCCTGCTCTATCGGTAACATAAGTTATTAATTTATCAGAAGTACCTTCTTCTCTTACAAGTAAACGATCTACGGTTTTAATCATCACTTTAATCAAGTCAATATTTTTCCATTCATTAAAACCACCAATATTGTAGGTTTCTCCCAATTTACCATTATGAAAAATGACATCAATGGCTCTTGCATGATCATCTACAAACAACCAATCTCTCACATTTTCTCCTTTCCCATAGACAGGCAAGGGTTTATTATGTACAATATTGTTTATAAATAACGGAATCAATTTCTCAGGAAACTGATACGAACCATAGTTATTGGAGCAATTAGAAATAACAGTTGGTAGTCCATAGGTATCTGCAAACGATCTTACAAAATGATCTGAAGACGCTTTAGATGCTGAATAAGGTGAATGAGGGTCATAGGCTGTTTCTTCTGTAAAAAAGCCTTCCTCTCCTAGAGACCCATACACTTCGTCTGTAGATACATGATAAAATAAATGATTGGAAAAATTCCCATTCCAATGCTCTTTTGCAGCTTGCAATAAATTGAGTGTTCCCATCACGTTGGTCTTTGCAAATGAAAATGGATCATTAATAGAACGGTCTACATGAGATTCTGCTGCCAAATGAATAATACTATCTATTTGATATTTTTTAAAAACTTGGTTTACTGTTTCTACATCACAAATATCACATTTCACAAAAGTGTAATTTTCTTTATCTTCTATATCTTTTAAATTCTCTAAATTACCAGCATAGGTAAGCACGTCCATGTTTATAATATGATAATTTGGATATTTGTTAACAAATAATCTCACTAAATGAGACCCTATAAATCCTGCACCTCCAGTTACTAAAATGTTTCTCATGAGTTGTGATTTATTTTTTTTATACAATTGGCTAACGAATCTCTCCAATGAGGAATTGTTACTTTAAAATCAGATTTTATCTTAGATTTATCTAAAACTGAATACAGAGGTCTTCTAGCTTGTGTGGGATAGTCTTTTGTTTCTATTGGAATTACTTGACAATCAATATTGCAGATTTCCATAATAGCGGTTGCAAAATCATACCAAGAGGTAACTCCTTCATTAGAATAATGATATAGGCTTTCTTTCTTACTTAGATTCGTAGAACCTGTATCACTTAAAATATCCAAACACGTTTTAGCCAAGTCTTTGGCAAAGGTAGGAGTTCCCTTCTGATCAAAAACAACCTGTATAGATTTTTTTTCATTTCCTAAACGCAACATTGTTTTTAAAAAGTTATTACCGTACCCTGAATACAACCAAGAGGTTCTAATCACTATTGCATCAATACTACTATTGAAAACAGCCAACTCCCCTGCTCTTTTGGTCTCTCCATACACTCCAATTGGGCTTACTGGATCTGATTCTTTGTAAGGTTGTGAATGGTTTCCATCAAACACATAATCTGTAGATATATGGATTAATTTCCCGTCTACTTTTTTTAAGGCATTTACAAGGTTTAAAACCCCTTTTGCATTTACTTGTTCTGCTATTTCGGGATTCTCTTCTGATTTATCAACCGCAGTATACCCCGCACAATTAATCACTGCATTGATATGTTGATCTGTAATGATTGTAGTTAATGTTTCTGTATCACAAATATCCAACTCAGGAAGGTCTTTATAAATACATTCCAAGTTTTCATATTCGGAAGCTAACTCTCTAATTTCAGACCCCAATTGACCGTTAGATCCTGTAATTAACACCTTCATATTTTAGTTTGTAAATGGGGTTTCAAATTCTGAAAAAAATGGAAGTTTTGCATCTTTCTCTGAAACTAACACTTCACTTTCATTGACTCCCCAATGGATGTTTAGTGTTGGATCATCCCAACGAATTCCAGCATCATATGCTGGTGCATAGCTATTATCTATCTTGTAAGAAATTATGGCAGTATTACTGAGAACTAAAAAACCATGAGCAAATCCTCGAGGAATGAATACTTGTTTTTTGTTCTCTCCTGAGAGTTCAACAGTAATATGTTCCCCATAGGTATCAGATCCATCTCGAATGTCTACTGCAATATCCAACACTCTTCCTTTTATACAACGAACCAATTTGGCTTGCGCATAGGGAGGTTTTTGAAAATGCAAGCCTCTCAACACCCCTCTGGAGGATTTCGATTCATTGTCTTGCACAAATGATACATTCCCAATAGCTTTTTCAAACTTTTTTTTATTATAACTTTCTGAAAAGCACCCTCTATCATCTTCAAATACAGTAGGTTCTATAATCACAAGTCCTTCTATGGGGGTATTCACAAACTTCATTTAGTTAATTAAATTTAGTAGATACTGACCATATCCGCTCTTTTTCAAAGGCTCTGCCAGTTTTCTAACTTGCTCAGCATTGATATACTTCATCCTGTAAGCTATTTCTTCTAAGCAAGCCACTTTTAAACCTTGCCTTTTTTCAATAGTTTCAATAAACTGCCCAGCTTGCATTAGAGAATCGTGTGTACCCGTATCTAACCAGGCGAACCCTCTTCCCAATAATTCAACTTTTAAGGTTTTTTGTTGTAAGTAGGTTTGATTGACTGACGTAATTTCCAATTCTCCTCTTTCTGAAGGTTGGATATTTTTGGCAATTTGCAACACGTCATTGGTATAAAAATATAAACCAACGACTGCAATGTTTGATTTTGGATCATTCGGTTTCTCTTCTATGGAAATGACGTTTCCTTTTGTATCAAATTCTGCCACACCATAACGCCCAGGATCATTTACAAAGTATCCAAATACGGTAGATTTCCCATCTGCTACATTTTTTCTAGCATTTTGCAACATCCCTGAAAAACCAACCCCATAAAAAATATTATCACCCAGTACCAAACAAACATCATCTTTCCCAATGAAATCCTCCCCAATAATAAATGCTTGGGCTAAACCGTCAGGACTAGCTTGTGCTGCATATCTTAATTCTAATCCTATTTCTTTTCCATCACCTAACAACTTTTTAAAATTAGGCAAATCTTCTGGAGTGGAAATGATTAAAATTTCTTGAATACCAGCCAACATTAACACAGATAAGGGGTAGTAAATCATAGGCTTATCATACACAGGTAACAACTGTTTAGATACCCCTTTTGTAATTGGATACAAACGTGTGCCACTTCCTCCTGCTAATATGATTCCTTTCATAAGTATTTAAAAATAATGAATAAATAATAAGAAATTAAAAAAATCCCTTTACAAAGGTATTGGAACTTTTTAGCTTCTACAAATAATAGGAATTCAATAAAATTAGTTTTTAATATTTTTTTTATTTTGATAAAAAACTATGAATAAATTTAGTAATTTTATTTACTTCTGGCGCCTTTAAATAAAACATTTTTAAAAGCCATGAAAAAGTATTTTACATCGGTTATAAAAGGTGACTGATCATATAATTCTAGGTACTTTCTTTCAGATTCCATGATTTCACTCATAGTTTTAGGTAAATCCACGTAAAAAGGAGGAATGAAGCCTGGCTTATTTTTAATTCTTTTTTGTTGTAAATCTTCATCATATAAACTATAATAATGCTTACTAAGTGGTCTTACACCGACTAGTTTCATTTCCCCTTTAAAAATATTTATCAGCATTGGTATTTCATCAATCCAAAATTTTCTAAAGATTTTACCTTCCGGTGAAATTCTAAAATCGTTTTTTATTTTACCTCCCTCTTGTAATTCATTTCTATTGTATACATACTCCTGAAGATATTCAGAATAAGGATGCATAGTTCTTATCTTATGCACTTTAATTATTTTACCATTTTTACCAATTCTACTTAAGCTAATTAGAGGAGCATAAGTTGGGTTTTGGTCATAACTAGGATCTTTAACTTTTTTCGCTACAAAAAAAAGAGAATGATTTATTGTTTTTTCATCAATTATTTCGAAGCCGCATGAATATAATCTACCATACATCTCTGCTCTTGAAATAACTCTTCCTTTACCCTTGGTTAGATGAAAATATAAATTTTTTGAGATTGGTAGTTTTGGTAATACTCTAGAAAAAATATAGTCAAAAAAATATATTACTTTATTGAGTATCGGAGGATATTTTTTTAATATCGCTGACCTTCTGTTAGGATACGTTACGACTTTACCTAGATATAATCCAGAATTTGGTAAAATTGTATTAACAGTTTCAAAAAATTTATTTATGTAACGAATGTCATTAACTTTTTTCAAATTAAGTATAGAGGAAAATTTACCAAAGGTTAACTTCTCTAAATTAATTTGATCTGATGTAGAGGTAAGGTAATTCCTTCTTGAGGAAAGATTAAAATACAAGTTAATAAAATTTGACAGCTTAGAGTTAGCTACAATATCTTTTTCAACAGAATTAAAAGTAAAGCTGTTGTTTCGTTGTTTTTTTTTATGTATTTTAAGAATTGACGAACTTTTGGATTTAAAAATTAAATCTTGTTCATTCTTAATCAATAATACCTCCATAGCAAAGAGTAATTACAATTTTTTTTTTCAAATATACAAAAATTAATTTTAATGAGTTTTTAAAAAAAAATCATAAAATAGTGCGCAACATAAAGAATTTAATCACAATTTCATTAAAATGAATTACACACAAAAAATTTATTTGAACAAATAACAATTAATATATATTATTCTAAAAATTATTAAAAAATAAAATTAAAACTATTTAATAATTTCCTAATTTTACTTAGTAAATTCTTAATATACTTAAACGCGTCTAAAATTAAACTTATAGATTTGTGGTTAATTTGATATAGATTTTATAAAAAATTAAAATTCAATATTTTGAATATTTTTCTTTTCTAATAAAATTTTAACATTCTCATCATAGTTATTAAACAACCACAGTAAAAATTCAGTAAAGTTAATTTTTGTATTAATGAATTTTTTCGATTTTAAATTCCAATTTTTTTTAGAATTTTTGTTGTCAAACAATTTTTTAATTGAATTAGTTAATTCTATTTCTTTATCGCAAAGAATTAATAAAGAGTGTTTATCTCTTAAAGAAATAAAATTTCCCAATTTTTTTGCTGTGGACGAAAACATAATAGCTGGAGTACCAAGCAACGCAGCTTCTACAGTCATTGTACCTGAATCTCCAATAAAAATTTCAGCAAAATGTAACATATCATGAATTTGTTCGGGCGATATTTTAATTCTAAACCTATCCAAGTTTTTTGGTAATTCACCCTCCGAAGAAATGTAAACTTTCATGTGTTTTGAAAGTTTATTCACAATTTTCTCTTTAAGTTTTAATGAAAAACCTTTTTCATTTAAATCGTGTGTAGCATTCCATTCAACAAAACGCAAAAATGCATACTTTTCTCCATTTGCTTTAAGTTTTCTTGAAAAATCTTTATTGGGTTTAAAAACAGTAGGATGTAAACTTCCTAATTCAAAGATTGTATTAATTTTTACATGTTTATCGCCCAAATCTTTTTGGAAAAAAGAAGGTGTTAAAATTAATGAAGAAAATGGTTTATAAATACTATGCGTTAAATTATCGTGTTCTGTATCATCAACAGTTATTAAAGGCTTATTGAAAAACCAAGAAACAATTGGAAGATATGGAGATGCAAATGACAAATAATAGTCAGGTTTAAATTTAAAAGAATATACAAAAAAATTAAAAATTGCAATTGGAAAATAAATGAGTTTATCTAGAAAAGAAGAACCACCTTTTCCTCTATTTTTATAACTCAAGTCATAATATCTTAATAAATCCAAAGTTACTTCCTTATCTCTTGCAACAATTAAAACTTGATTTCCAGATTTAATGGTCTGTAGTATAAAGTTTTTAAAATAATGAACATGTGCTGGATGACCAATATCAATTAATATTTTCATAATTTATATTTCAGGATAATTTATAAGTACAGCTTTTCTAGGTCCAAAAAAAACAAAAACACTTCCAGCAGCATAACCACTAATACCATCAATTGAAACTAAATCTTTAAAATCATCAAATGAAGAACATCCACCACATGGGACAATAGGTATAGTTGTATTATCTGAAATAAAATTGACTAAATCTAAGTCATATCCCTTATAGGTACCATCATTAGAAATTGATTGAAAAAAAAGTTCTCCAGCACCTTGGTTTTCAACATACTTGAGATAATCGACTATGTTTAAGTCTGATCTTTTTGTACCACAATTATAGTGAACTTTATAAGTCCCAAAAAGATTTCTTTTGACATCTATCGAGACTATAACTGATGAAGATCCAAACTCATCCACTAATTCCCTAATGAAATTTTTTTTCATTATCGCATTTGTATTAATGATTACCCTTTCTGCACCTAATTTTAAAAGAGTTTCGACCTGCTTAATATTTTTGATACCACCTCCTACAGCAAAAGGCATATATGCTTCATCGGCAATGTTTTTAACTAAATCAAAACTTATAGTGGTGTTATTAATTGAAGCATCAATATCTAAAAAAACTAACTCATCAGCTCTAAGGTCATTGAAAATTTTAACAGCGTTCATTGGATCACCAATATATTTTGCATTTTTTTTATCAAACTTATTTGTTTTGACTAATCCTTGATTTTTTAAAAGCAAAACAGGAATTCTTCTTCTCCTAAACATTTTTTATAAAATTAGAAATTAATGTACTACCAATATCGTAACTTTTTTCTGGATGAAACTGTACGCCATAAATATTATTTTTTGAAAAACCTGAATAAAAACTTTTATCTGAATAAGTAGTTTCAAATAAACCGTCTTGCTTATTATCAAGTTGAACAAAAAAAGAATGAACAAAAAAAAATTCATTTCTTGTTGATAATATTTCTTTTGTTTTTAATAATTTATTATCCTTCAGTATTTTGACTGAATTCCAACCTATCTGGGGAACTCTGAGTTTAACTTTTAAAGCTGAGGCATTACCTTGAATCCAGCCTAACCCTTTTTGAAAACCTTCCTCACTAGAACAGGTCATTATTTGCATTCCTAGACAAATACCCAATACTGGTTTATTTTTATTCAAAACATTATCATTCAATGAATCTATAAGATCTAGTGAATTTAAATTTTTCATAGCTGTTTCAAAATGGCCAACACCTGGTAAAATGATTTTACTTGCATTATCAATATCTTTTTTATTGGATGAAATTATTACTTCATCAGTTATTGATTTGCAAACTTTCATAATAGATCTTAAGTTACCTAATCCATAATCAATTATTACAATCATATTAATTTAAATTTTAAAATTTTTAGATTTGTTTATATGTTGATTTATCACTGTACGAATTAATCAGATTCATAAAATTAATATTATCATTAATAGAAGATAAATCTTTAGCATACTTATCAGATTGTTTCTTATAATGACTTATTTTAGAAACATTAGTTGATTTTATCTTTTCAGCAAGTGAAAAAGATGACCAATCTTCTGATATCATTCCTAATTCATACTTATTTACATATTTCGACATTTCAATATCAGGACCAATAGCCAAAGCTAGACGTGACTGAATCATTTCAAAAAACTTATTAGCAAGAGCGAATTTTAAATTAAAGTTTGTAGGAGGAAGGAAAATTAATCCAATATCAAATTGATTACAAAAAGGAATTAATTCTTCTCTTTTTACAGGATCTAAAAAAATAATATTTAAATTTTTAGCTTTACGTTTTAACTTTTTAAAATATAATTTAGTTGATAATGAAGAAACTAACATCAAATTTAATTCAAATTTTGTATTATCTAAATGATTCATCATGTCTATCAATAACTCCAATTTTCTGGAACTACTAACTATTCCATGGTGAATAATTTTAATTAGCTTAGAGTTAATTTTAGAGGGTAGTAAATTATCAACAAATTCACTTGTATTCTTAATTAATATTGTATTAGTATTAAAGTTTTTTTCATAAGCTTCTACAATCCCCGGAGAAACAGTTATAACTTTATCTACTTTTGGAAGATTTTGGACACAAAGCCTAGTATAATATTTTTTTATGAAAAATCTCCATACCCAGTTATCATCAAAATTTTTAGGAGAGTACTCATGAGCATCTAGTATGACAGGAGCTTTTTTAGCTATTTTAAGTGCCAAAGGAACTAACCTAATTTCGTGCGCTATTACTAGGTCGAATTCATGAATTTTTATGGAATTAAATACTCGTTTTTTAAATTTATCCCAATAATAAAATTCATATAATCCAAGTTTTAGTAAAAAAATTCTAAAGATTTCAAAATATAGTTTGTATTTTTTTAATCTGTAAAAGGAATCTTCTAATCCAGATTCACTTGCACCAATACAATGTATTTCATGTTTCTTATAAAGGTTTTTAATCTGTCTGTAAGGTCTTGGATCATTCTTTAAACTCGGATATGCTATTATTAGTATTTTCAATTTTTAAAAGTATTTATTAATTACAGAATCTGGAATCAAATTCATTTTATTAGCAAATTTTATAACTTTTTCTAATTTTTTGATTGATGAATAGTATGTTGGATAATCTTTATAAGATTTAATTTCAGAAGACATTATATCTTCAAATTCAGACATTTTTAAACCTAGCTTTTTAACTGTGTATTTAATTTGTTTTTCACCACCTACAAATGGATTAGAGGAAATTTTCAGCAATGCTTCATCCCTAGATATTTGATTACAACGTATTAAAGCTGAAAGATGTAACTTTCTTTTATCAATATTAAATTTATTCATCAAGATGTGAGACTGAAAAATAGAAGTATATGCTGATTCAAAATGTTTACCACCATAATCTTCCCATCCCATTTCATCTTGCATCAATTTTAATACTTCTTTTTCATCATAATTAATGTGATAAAGTAATCTAATCTGCTTTATTCTATTTAAAATTGAGTACTTAAAAAATGAAAACATAGTCATTATTGGAAAACTTTTTATTTTTTTCTTACCAAAAATTCGATGAACAGACTTTACATATTTACCATCCATGTATGTCCAACTTAGAGGAGTAGACCCCTCAGTTCTGAAAGAATGTCCATGAATAATATATTTTACTCCAATTTTTTTTGCAGTTTCAAATAAAATAGAAAAAATAACCCAATCAGTTGGCACTTCAGCATCAGATACTGAAGCTTTTAAAAAGGAAACTTGTAAATCTTTGAATTCTTCCCAATCAGCTACAATTGTTTCCAAATCAACATTTAAAATTCTAGTCGCATTATTAATATTTTTAACGGCTATATCTGAATTCCAACCATTGTCAAAATGAACTGCCAATGGTCTTAAACCAAGCTTTACAGCATGGTAAAGTGTGTAAGTACTATCTCTTCCTCCACTAACACCAACTATACAATCATATTTTTTATTTTTACCTTTACGTTTTATCTTGTTTACAATTTTATTTACTGCTGCATCTCCTTCTTTACCGAGAGGAAATTTCTTTTCCATCTCATCATGAGTATAACAATAATTACAAACTCCTTGATTATCGAACTTTATTTCTTCAATAGTAGTATCAAGTATACATTTGGAACATATAATATTTTCATTCATAATTAATTTTAATTTTAGAATAATTTATAGATTTATTTGGGGGAATATAATTTGGTGCTATAAGTGTAACAAATAAAAGTGATAACCAAAAAGGATGACCTGTTAACGTTGAAGCAAAATATATAAAAAGGAATGTTAATAGTAGAATACTCAAATATTTATATCTTTTTAAATTTATAAATCTTAAAAAAATATAATATCTATAGAAGTAAAGAATAATTCCTAATCCATAAACGGCTAATAAATCAGAAAATCCATTTACTCTAACTAATTTAACATAAGCACTTTGAGTTCTATTTTCTCGAGTAAAACCATATCCTAAATATGGTCTTTTTAAAAAATCATTAAAATCTACTATAAAGGAACCTGTTCTTCCTAAGGAATAAGAGTCACTCTCATAATCTGTTTTCTTTAATAAAGTCTCATATTCATTTTGAAGTGACAATTCGTACAATATTTTATCATATAAAATATCAGAATTTAAAAAAATATTATATGAAAAAATTAAAAATAATGGAAATAAAGTTAGGGAAACAATCGGGGTTTTATTTAAAAAATAAAATGTGGTAATTAAAAAAAGCCCCAATAAACCAGTTGTAGAAAATGTTGATATTATAGCTAATACAAATACAAATATTTTTCTATCTATTTTTAAATTATTTAACATTAGTCTAAAAATAATAGATATTAAAATAAAACTTGCAAATCCTTTTGGCTCCCACATAAAACCACTATTCCTTAGGGCTCCATCGCCATTAATTGTAAAAATTATATTATTTGCCATTTGATGATTTCTCCATGATAAAAAATCAAAACTATTTTGAATAAATCCAACAATTTTAAATGCTAAATCATAATTTAACATCTGAAAGAGATAAAATGGAAAAGATATAATTGAACCATAATATGCAATCCTAACAATATATTTGAAAAAATTAAATCCAATTATTTTAATAGATAGATAAGCATATAAAAATTTTAAATAATTATATCCTGTGAGTAAAACATCAAAATAAGGAAGAGAGAGATATAGGTAGAGACTTATTAGAAAAAATAAAATTGTAAATTTTTTAAAAAGTGAATCAATTTTAAATTTATTTTTTAAAAATAAACATAAAACTAATATTAAAGAAAAAATTAAAGTAAAATAAGAAAATGCAACAACTGAACTATAGGTGCTATTGTAAACTAACAAAAGAGTTATTAAAAATTCTTTATTTACTTTAAGTTTCATAAAATAAGCAATCTAAATTTTATTTAAACTATTTTTCACAAAACTAAACGCTTTGCTATATTGTCTTAAAAAATTATATAATTTTTTATATGATTTATATTCACTATGAAGCTTTGGTTTTGAATTCATAACTTCCTCATATTGGGAATGACTTATATCAAGCTTCTTAATAAAATATTCTTTATCAATTATAAGTTCATCCTTATCATATATAGGTTTATTAATTTCTTTAATAGCTTCGTCTCTTGTAATTTGACCACAAGAAATTAAACTAGATAAATGAGCTTTTCTTTTATCAAAACCAAACTTGGTTGGTAAATAATAATTTTGGAAAAATTTCGTGAATTTAGATTCACAATGTTTACCACCATAATCTTGCCAACCATAGTCTTTTTGCAATAGAGCTCTAGCTTCATCTTTATTATAATCTAAATAATCTAATGGTCTGAAAGTTTTAATTGATTTTACTATTGGATAATAAAACATCCTTTTGTATAGACTGAAAATAGGATAATTTTTTAATTTCTTTTTACCAAATTTTTTGTGAATATCTAACAAGTGTCTTGAATCACTTGAATCATACCCATAAGATTTAGGTAAAATAGATTCAGTGGTCATATTACCTCCACTTAGGATATAATTAATTTTATTTTTTTTTGCTTCATTGTACATACATGCAGAGAATGCATGATCTTGAGGGATATCTAAATTTGCAACTCCTGAAAGAAAAAAAGATCTTTGAAGATCTTTTATAACTTCCCAATCCAGTACATAAGTATGTAATTCTAAATCAAGTTTATCTGCTAAATTTTTAATGTTTTGAACCGCAATATCAGAATTCCAACCTGTATCAATATGAAGTAAAAGAACTTTGAAGCCGAGTACTTTTGTAGCATAATGAGCTAGATAAGAACTGTCTACTCCACCACTAATTCCAAGAATGACGTCAAATTCATTATTTTTTCTTTCAGATTTAATTTTTTTCACACTTCTCATCATTAGTTCATGAGAATCTTTATTATCAAACATTGATTTTTTGTAATTATCATAAATATAGAAATGGTTACTGATTCCATTCTCATCAAAAGTTATATTTATGTCTGAAGTATCCATGATTGTTTTTGTACAAACCCTATATGGTTGTTGATGCAAAAAGTTAGTATATTTATGATTGATTACATTTTCATCTTTAAAATTCATTCGTTGTTGTTTAAAAGTTAATTTTTTGATTGGATAGATGTTTTATGAGCAAAAGGTAAAGCATATATGCAAAAATTGAACTAATTACATATGAGTTTATAACTGAGTTATAAGAGTTAAAAATTTGTTTTGACAGATATACAGAAACTAAAGTTATAATAAAATAAGAAGCCTGAAAAATTATATCGTATTTTGGAAATTTTCCAATTAATAAAACTGAGCTTAAACCAGCTACAACATACCTTACACTAACCATAATCACTAAAATTTTCATAATTGGCATTGAATCAATCCATTTTTTTCCAAAAAATAATGGAACTAATAAATCAGAAAAAACAAAAACTCCTAACAGCAGAAGAAAAGATATTATTGAGAAAATTTTAAGGTATTTAAAAAATGTTTTTTTGAAAGTATTAGATGACCTAATCTCATCATTAAATTCTTTTTTAAACATATTTCCTAAACCATTAAAAAGTTTTAGTGGGTAATTTAGAAGTTGACTACTAAAAGAAAAATAACCTAAAATAAGAGGATTAAAAGATGCTAAAAAAAATATTGGTATGGATTGGCTTAATCTGTTAAGTAAACTTCCAGGAAATGTAAATATTAATATGTTCTTATTGTTTTTAATTTGACTTAAAATATCGTTATAATTAAAGTCATTCACATACAATTTAATTTGATTATATATGGGCTTAAAACCAAAAATTGAAATAAAAAAGTTTTGCAAAATAATTGCATATATAAAACCATAAAACTTAAATTCTAACAAACCAAAAATAATTTGAAAAGCAATTAAAACAATATTTGACAAAAGTCTCATCACCGAATACTTTTTAAAATTTCCACTACTACTAAAATAACTTAATGTTATGCTAGCTAATGATACAAATAAAGACCAAAATAAAATTAAAATTATTATTTCGTAAGAAAATATTAAATCATTTGAAAAAAAATAAAAAAATAACAACCCAATGGATAAAAATAAAACAGAAAAACAAAAAGCTAATAATAGACAAGTTATTATGGATAAGGTTTGATCTTTTTTGGTTGTAAAATTATATATTTTAAATTCAAAGTTTAGTAAACACAAATTTGATATTATTCCAACAAGAACCACATACTTTTCAAAATTACCAAAGTCTTCAGGATTATAAATCCTTGAAACTATGGGTAATGTAAAAAAAATAAATAAAAGACCGATACCCTCAGATGATGTTAGGAACGAAAGATCTCTAATATTTTGTTTATTAAATATCATTTTTTAAAAAAAGGATGAAAGGAGGCATCCTTTGAAGCAAATGGGTGATAATCACCTTTTAATCCAATAGACTCTGCATTTCTAATATCATGAACGATTTCAATAGCTTGTCTTGCATCTTCCAAACCATAACCATTACCATCTAATATGCCTTCATAAACTCGTGAATGAAGGTCTGTAAAACCTCCACTAAATTCTAACTCATCTCCTTCGATAGTTATAGACCTATATGTTCTCTGCCCTTTAGCTTTAATTTCATCAGGTAATACATCATAATTAATTGATAAAAACCAACGAACTCTAGCTCTTTCAAATTCTAAATAACCAGAGGCTCTGTCATGAGTTTGTATATGAACTTTATTTTCCTTAAGATCACCAAATATCCATGACAACATATCGTAAAAATGGACTCCAATATTAGTTGCAATACCTCCAGATTTAGTTTGTTCACCTTTCCAAGAAGTATAATACCAATTGCCTCTGGAGGTTAAATAAGTAAGATCAATGTCAAAAACTTTATCTTTTGGTGCTGCATCAACCTTTGCTTTTAATTCAATAATACTTTTATGTAATCTTAGCTGAAGAATATTCCAAACTCTTTGCCCAGATTCTTTTTCCATACTTTGAAGTGCATCTAAATTCCAAGGATTTAAAACTAGTGGCTTTTCACAGATAGCATCTGCTCCTCTTCGAAGTGCCATTCTTATATGTGAATCATGAAGATAGTTTGGTGTACAAATACTCACATAATCTAGATTTATTCCTTTATCAAATTTCAACTTTTCAATATGTCTATCAAAAATTTCTGGTTCAACAAAAAAGTCAGCATTGGGGAAATAACTATCCATTATTCCAACACTATCAAAACGATCGAGTGCAGCCACTAAATTGTTATTTGTATCTCTTATTGCCTGTAAGTGCCTTGGAGCGATGTATCCTGAAGCTCCTATTAATGCGAAATTTTTATTCATCTATTTTATTTACTAAATTATTACTTAACTTATATTTTAAACCAGTTTTATCACAAATTGCTATTCCTGAGCTATCAAAATTTAAACGCTCTCCAAACTCACTCATCCATCCAATATTTTTTGACGGATTGCCTACCATTAATGCATAATCTGGAACTTCTTTTGTGACTACTGTTCCAGCTCCAATAAATGCATATTTCCCAATATTATTACCACATACGATCGTTGCATTAGCTCCAATAGTTGCTCCCTTTTTAACAATAGTCTTCATGTATTCCTCTTTTCGAATAACACCACTTCGTGGGTTTATTACGTTGGTAAAAACCATAGAGGGACCCAAAAATACGTCATCTTCACAAGCTACTCCAGTATACACCGATACGTTGTTCTGAATCTTAACATTATTCCCTAATTGAACATCTGGAGAAACCACAACATTTTGACCAATATTGCAATTTTCTCCAATTACTGAATTTTTCATAACATGAGAAAAGTGCCAAATCTTTGTTCCTTTTCCTATTTGACAAGGCTCATCAACATAGGAACTTTCGTGAACGAAATAATTTTTTTTATACATTTTATATTTTATTAAAAAACTCTTTTACTTTTTGAATAATAAATTCTTGGGATGAATTTTCAATTTCAGTATGAATAGGCAATGAAAAAACGGTATTACACAATTTTTCCACATTTTCTATCCTAAAATCACTATTAACATAACTACTAAATGCTTCTTGTTTGTATAGTGGAACTGGATAATAAATCATCACAGGAATATTATTTTCTTTTAAGAAATCAATTAAAGAATTTCTTAATTCGGGTACAACCTTTAATGTATATTGATGAAAGACATGTGTTGAATTGTATTGTCTTTTGGGTATTGATAATTCTGGAATTTCTGAGAAATTTTCATCATAATTTTTAGCCATTTTATTTCTTGAAAAAGAATAACTATCCAAATGATTTAATTTAATATTTAAAATTGCAGCTTGAATGGAATCTAATCTAGAATTACAACCTGTAACTTTATGATAATATTTAACCTCTTGACCGTGATTTGCTATCATTTTAAGATTTTTAGCAATTTCATCATCATTTGTAAACATTGCACCTCCATCACCATAACAGCCTAGATTTTTTGATGGAAAAAAAGAAGTAGTGCCAATATGACCAATAGTCCCTGTACTTTTTACAGTCCCATCACTAAAAGTATATTTAGCACCTATTGCTTGAGCATTGTCTTCAATTACATACAAACCAAACTCCTTAGCTAAATCCATAATACCTTCCATATCTGAGGATTGCCCATAAAGATGAACAGGTACAATTGCTTTTGTCTTACTTGTTATGTGAGGTCTAATTATATCAGCTGTTATATTAAAAGTATCTGGATCTACATCCGTCATTACAGGGGTTAATCCCAAAAGAGAAATAACTTCCGCAGTTGCAACATAGGTGAAAGACGGGCAAATAACCTCATCACCAGGTTTTAAAGACAAGGTCATGAGTGCTATTTGAAGAGCATCAGTACCATTAGCACAGGGAATTACATGCCTTACATCTAAATAATTTTCTAACGATCTAGCAAATTCTTTTACAATTGGTCCATTTATAAAACTAGTTGATTCAATAGTTTGAATCACTGCAGCATCAATTAGATCTTTGATTTTATTGTATTGACCTTTGAGGTCAACCATTTGTATATTTTTCATAATAAACTATAAACTTGAATCTCGACTGTCTCTACTTAAGGTGTTTTTTACATCATAGACAATAGCTTTTTCAGACTTTAATTGCTTGATATTTAAACTATCAAATTCTCGATGGGCTACCGTTAAAACAATAACATCAAATTGTTGTTTTGGGACCTCTTGTTTAGAAACTAATCCATATTCTTTTTTTACTTCTTCTTCATTAGCCCAAGGATCATAAATACTAATTTTAACACCATAGTCTTTCAATGCATAAACTACATCTACTACCTTTGTGTTTCGAATATCGGGGCAATTTTCTTTAAAAGTGACTCCCAAAATCAAAACGTTAGCATCTTTAATATTAATATTTTTTTTTATCATACACTTAATTACTTCAGATGCCACATAATTCCCCATTCCGTCATTTAAACGTCGACCCGCTAATATGATTTCGGGATGATAACCAAATTCTTGTGCTTTTTGTGCTAAATAATAAGGATCCACGCCAATACAATGCCCTCCGACCAATCCAGGTTTAAAGGGTAAAAAATTCCATTTAGTCCCTGCTGCTTCTAACACATCGTGCGTATTGATATCCATCAAATTAAATATTTTTGCTAATTCGTTTACAAAAGCAATATTGATATCACGTTGAGAATTTTCAATTACTTTAGAAGCTTCCGCTACTTTTATGGTGGGTGCTAAATGAGTTCCTGCAGTAATGACTGATTTATACAACTCATTGACTTTCTCTCCAATTGGAGGTGTAGACCCTGAAGTAACTTTTAATATTTTGTCAACGGTATGCTCCTTATCACCTGGATTAATTCTCTCTGGTGAATAACCTGCAAAAAAATCTTTATTAAATTTTAATCCAGAAATACTTTCTAATACAGGAACACAATCATTTTCAGTAGCACCAGGATAAACGGTAGATTCATAAACTACAATATCACCTTTTTTTAAAACAGCACCAATTGTTTCGCTAGCTTTCACTAATGGGGTTAATATGGGTCTATTATTTTTATCCACAGGAGTTGGAACTGTAATTATATAGTAATTACAATCTTTTAATTTATCTAGTTGATTAGTACAAAAGAGACCTTTTAATTCACTAGTATCATTAACCAAAACAGATTTCAAGATATCATTATCAACTTCTAAAGTAGAATCAATACCCAACATTAATTCAGAAATTCTATCAGTATTAATATCATAACCAACTACTGAATATTTGGTTGCAAAGAGCCTTGCTAATGGCAATCCTACATACCCTAAACCTATAACTGCAATTTTAATATCTTTCAAATTCACTTCAAATAATTTTTATACGAGTCAACTGTCATTTATATTGAATATAAATTTATGACTTATTACTTTTTATATCTTTTATAATTTTAACTAATGATTCTCTGGTCAACAAATAACCAATACCTATAACTACTCCCAAAAACAACCAAATAATAACAATGAGGCTACGTTTTGGAGCAGATTTTTCTGTTGGAACAACCACTGGCTTCAAAAAAGAAAAGACAGGGGTATCTTTTGCTACTTGTAACTTTACTTGCTCCAGCTGAGTCACCACATTTTGAAATACGGATGTTTCTATTTGAAGTGCTGTTTCTAAACGAGTTTGGGCATTCGAAAAACTGCTTCTGGAGATATTTAAATTTCTATCTTTAAAATTAGCCAAATTGTCTTGGGCTTCAATTAATAGCTTATTTTTGATAATATATTGTTCTTCTAGATAAGCTAATAACTCAGAACTAGACTTTGTTTTAATGGCAATGATTTGATTCTGTAAAATATTTTCTCCATTTTTAACCAACTGAGCAGCTAGTTGAGGAAGTTTACTAGTTGCTGTTATTTCTAAATACCCATCTTTGTCATTGATATTGAGAGTTAACATTTCATCAATCCCTTTAAAATACTCAAACTCTTCTTCAGAGATGGTATTCATCCCTTCCACAGATTGTAAAGAAGATTCCTTGGCCTCAGATTTAAACCATCCAATTATTTTTGATGGCAAACCAATGGTATATTCTTTTACTGTTCCAAAAAAAGAAGAAGAGGAAGATTCTTTTTCAAAAAAATCTCTAAGAGAGGTTACGTCTCCTAAGTTCTTGAGAGGCGCCTCTAACAATTCTTTTTTGAAGGTGTAGCTCTCCAAAATTTTCCCGTACAACATCGGTGAAATTTCTTTAGCGCCTTCCATACTAGAACCAATATTAATACCTGCTAATGAAGCCAATCCTTTCAATCCACTGGTACCCGAAGGTGAGCTTCCACTAGAGTTTGGGGTAAACATGGAAGAAGCTGTATAGATGTTAGGAGTAAGAATGGCTACTAGAACACCTATAACGGACGCTATAACAGCAGATTTAATGACAAATTTTCTACCCGCCCAAACTTTAGAGATTAGGGCGATGATGTCTATTTGATCTTCTGCTTCTGAATGTGTTTGTTGAGAACTATTCATACCCCTATAAATTTTTAGTTAAAATTATAGTTGTTAAGGCTCCTGTAACCACTCCAAAAATTCTCACAAAATCATCTAAAAATTTGCTTTTACCATCATCTATTTTTTCAGGCTTTTCAGTGATGATAATTTGAGCTCCAGGATACACTGTTGGATTCTTAAACAAACCAATTTTTTCTGATTTCCCATTGGCTTGAAGCACTACCTTGCTTTCTATCCGTTTTTTTGTACCACCAGATTTTTTTATGTAATATTTTGCTTTTTTTCCTTTGTCCCAAGAAAAGATTGTTGGGTTTATAAGACCTCCTAAAGTTTTTACTGGGTCTAAATTAGAACTTATCACCAAGATGTCATTATCTATTAAAAACGTTGAATTATTGGCTAAAGTTTTATCTAAATCTAAAAATAGTTTAAGGCTGTCTCTGACAATATAGGAACTTTTTATATTAGAATTAGTAGTGAAACCACCAGCTAAATCAATTATTTTTTTCATAGAAACTTGATCATTATCAAGAACAATATTCTGAGGATATTTAACCTCTCCTCTTACTGAAATTACAGGTTGCTCAAAGGCTCTAATAGGAGCGAAAACAGTTACAATATCTTTATTTTGAAGTATGTAAGGATTGCTGGGTGATTTTGTAATACCTAATAAATAATCCATATCTACTTGATAGACTTCTAACTTAGAATAGCTTCCTGTCTCCAAATCTCTATCTAATCTATTGATATTTACATATGTTTTTTCTGCATCTTCTAAAAACCCGCCTGCCATAAGAATGGCATCTTCTACATATATGGAATTTCCTAAAGAATACTCTCCAGAGTTAGGTACCTTACCTAGTACTCGAAATGTAGGAGAAATATCTTCGCTCACTGACTTGGTATACAATACCACCTCATCTTTTGGCATTAAATAGGTAGTTTTTAAATCTTCTAACTTATCTATGCTGTATTGAGAGATTTTATACAAACCAGTCTGTTCATCGAATCTCTTTAAATCTAAACGACTAGTTAATACTTTAGATTGAAATTCCAATTCATCATAAGAAACTGATTGAAAGATTAAATCAAAAATAGATAGCTTCTGACTCCAAAAAACAGTTTTAGGTTCAGATACAAATCCAGAGATGGTTACTTTTTGCTCTCCTCTAACCTCTTCTAAGGAATATATTTTAATACGATCATTTTCTTGGAGTGAAACGGCAATCTTGTCATTTAACACACTTGATAAATTATACGTTTTAAAAGATAAGTTTCCTTGGCTATCCTCACTATTGATGTCTAGCTTTTGAAAATACGTATTGATAGACACCCCTTTAGCACCTGAATTAATTAAGGTTTTTAAATCTTTGTAAATATCTAGAGCGTAACTTCCTGGTGCATTTACATTTCCTTCAATAAATACTTTGTTTTTTTGTTTGGCTAAAATTTCTTGCACTGTTACTTCATCACCATCTGTTAATGCAAACCCTTTGACATTATCTTGATTACTGTAGTTTACTGTTGTTAAAAAACGATCAAATACCAACTCTTGATTTCTATCTTTAAAAGGTTTTATTCTAGATACATTAACGGCGCTTGTAGAAGCAACTGCAGAGAGCCCTCCAGAATACTTGAATAAATCTTCTAGGGTTTCTCCTTCTTTGATTTCATAAATGGCAGCTGTTCTTACTTTTCCTTTAAGAGTTACCGAAGAAATTCGTGGTCCTACAAACAACACATCATTATTAGCAAGTCTAATATCTTGATCTATATTTCCTTGCGTAATATAATCATAAAGGTCAATCGTTTTTATAAGTTTATTATTTCTGTAGACTTTAACATCTCTTAATGTACCTGAGGTACTTATACCTCCCGAAGCATACAATGCATTTAAGACTGTTGCCAATCCGTTAACCAAATGTGGGCCTGGAGTAGTTACATTACCAAGAACAGATACTTTTACGGGTCTAATCTGAGTTAGAGAAACATCTAAGAATGTACGATTGGGAGATGATAACAACCCGCTGTAATATTTTCCTAAAAATATTTTTAATCTATTTTTTACAGTTGCAAAAGAATTCCCTGCAGCAAAAAAGACACCAAGATTAGGAAAGGAGATGTTTCCATTTAAATCTATTTTAGAAACAAACTCAAGGTTGTTATCCCCAAAAACAGTAATTCTTAGCTCGTCTCCTGGTGCTAAAATATAACCTTCATCTATATTACCTAATAGATAGTCTTTTTCACCAAAAGGATTGTTAACAAATATATCATATCCAAAATAGTCTTCAATTTCTTTAGATTCAATAACTTTTTTGGGAGTTACTATTTCTAAAGTATCTAAGGGTACAACTTTTAACTCAGTTGCAACATCATTTATTTTAGTGGGAGTACCTGATTTTGATTTACCAGCATTAGACTTTAAATAATTATCTAAAAAAGATTCAAAATCTATTCCTCTTAATTGAGCCATTTCTTTTGCTTGAGACTCACTAATACCTCTAGCTGCCAATTCGCTTATAGCTTTCTCTCTGGAATTAATTTCCAGTCTATTGGCTTCTGAAATTACATCTTGTTCTGTTTGAGAGAACGAAATTGTTGAAAACAATAAAGAAATAAGAACAAATGTATATGGTAAAAACTTATGATGCATGATTTGATGTTTAACTGAGTAGTTATAAGAATTCATTGTACGAATTTTTCTAGTAAATTTAAGAAAATTTTATAAGACGTTTACTGATAAAATAATTGATGAAAACATAGATTTTTTTTGCAAATATTTAAAAAATAATTAAAGACAAACAACCCCCAATAAATAGTGAAATTAGTTACTCCCTATTGTATGAGTATTGGTTATGATCGAAAAAAGGTAAGATGATAAAAAAAGTTTATTGAACTAATATCGAAGATGGCTATGTCAAACATATTTATTTAATTTATCTTTTTCAATTGCAAATATACAAATATAAAATCTGTTTTAAATATTTTTTAAATATTTTTTACTAATTTTTTGGTGAAAATTAAGATAATAAAATTAACATATTAAATTTAAAAAAAATATAAAAATATAATTAGGCTAACAAATAAAGAAGAAAATATGAATATTAAATCATCTTAAAAAGAAATTAGTGTGGAGTCTTAAAAGTATAGTTTTAAGATTTAATTATTCTGATAATTAATAAACCAATTGAAGAACTTTTTTACTCCTATCTTAACTGATGTAGTTGGTTTGTAATCAAACTCTTTCATAAAATTAGAGACATCTGCAAATGTTTGAAAAACGTCACCATCTTGAATTGGCAACATTTCTTTCAAAGCAGTTTTATTAGTATTTATTTCTATTTCAGATATAAAGTCAAGAAGTTTTACTGGGTTATTATTTCCTATATTATATAATTGATATTTTTTATTACTTTTTGAGTCCTTGATTAAAGAAGACACAACACCTAAAACAACATCATCTATATATGTGAAATCTCTTGAAAGGTTTCCATTATTATATACTTTAATAGGTCGGTTGTTGATTATTGCATCTGTAAACAAAAACATTGCCATGTCTGGCCTACCCCAGGGCCCATAAACAGTAAAAAAACGCAATCCAATAGTCTGAATTCCAAATAAATGACTGTAGGTGTGTGCCATTAATTCATTTGACTTTTTAGTAGCTGCGTATAAACTTATTGGATAGTCTACATTATCAGTTTCTTTGAACGGGATATTATCACTATCCCCATATACACTAGAACTACTGGCATATACTAGTCTTTGGATCTTATGATACCTACAACATTCTAATATATTAAGGAAACCCTGGACATTAGAATCTATGTATGTTTTTGGGTTTTGAATAGAATATCTCACTCCAGCTTGAGCTGCTAAATTACAGACGGTATCAAAAATTTCATTTTTAAATAATTCCGGAAGATGTTCATCATCCACTAAATCCATTCTAACAAAACTAAAAAATTCCTTGTAAATTGAACTTTCTGATTTTTTAAAAAACTCCTCCGCATCACTTCTTAAGATTCCTAATTCATGAAGTCTTGCATATTTTAAATTAACATCGTAGTAGTCATTAATATTATCAAGCCCTACCACAGTAAAACCAAGTTTCACTAGTTTATGACATACATGAAAGCCAATAAATCCGGCTGCTCCAGTAACTAATATTTTTTTATTTTTTCCCAATCTGATAATACTCAAAGCCTTTTTCTTTTAAATTAAAAATCCCATATTGATTTCTTCCATCAAAAATTATTGGCGTGATTAATTGAGATTTAATCTCTTCAAAATCTGGTGATCTAAATTCTTTCCATTCTGTTAATAAAATTAAAGCATTTGCATTATCTAATACGTTGTATTTTGAATCTACATATCTAATGTTTTTTTCACCTTTCAAATAAAAATGTTGAGATTCCTTCATAGCTTTTGGATCATAAGCAACTACACTAGCACCTCTTTTAACCAATTCTTTAATTACATAGATAGCTGGGGCCTCTCGCATATCATCAGTACCTGGTTTAAAGGCTAACCCCCATATTCCAAAAATCTTTCCAGATAAATCTTCTCCGAATCTTTTTACAACTTTATTTGATATGACAACTTTTTGACGATCATTTACATTTTCGACAGCAGTAATAAGTGTTGCATCATAATCATGTTTTTCTGCAATTTTTTTGAGTGCTTTTACATCCTTAGGAAAACAGGAACCTCCATAACCAACACCAGGGTAGATAAAACTATATCCAATTCTTTTGTCAGATCCGATTCCTGTTCTCACATGATTTACATCAGCTCCTACTTTTTCACAAATATTAGCAATTTCATTCATAAAAGATATTTTAGTAGCTAACATTGCATTTGCTGCATATTTGGTCATTTCTGCTGAGCGAACATCCATTTCTATAATCCTATCATAAGACATTGTGAAAGGATGATATAATTGACGCATTTTATTAAATGCAAACTCACTGTAGGCTCCAACAACAACTCTATCTGGCTTCATAAAATCATTAATTGCATCTCCTTCTTTTAAAAATTCAGGATTAGAAACAACATGAAACTCGTAGGAAGAGTCTCTTTTATCTAACTCAAATTGTATGGTTTCTCTAACCTTATCAGCAGTTCCAACAGGGACTGTAGACTTATCTACTATAACAACCTCATTAGTCATATGTTTACCTATTTCTTTGGCCACAGAGATTACATATTGTAAATCAGCAGAGCCATCATCTCCCATAGGGGTTCCTACAGCTATAAAAATAACGGAAGCATTTTGAATGCTTTCTTTTAGAGAGGTAGAAAATTGGAGATTATCATTTTTTATATTTTTAAGGACCATTGGACTTAGTCCTGGTTCATAAATTGGAATAATTCCGTTTTTTAATTGTTTAATTTTATCTTCATTAACGTCTACACAGATGACCTTATTTCCCATTTCTGCAAAACAAGTTCCCGATACCAAACCAACGTAACCACTTCCAATAACAGCTAAATTCATTAGGGTAAAAATTTATGTTTTAAATTACTATTTTGTATAATTTCAGAATTCCTGATAGCATGAGCAATTTCCACAGAGGGCCTTGCATCTGCTAAACCAAAACCATTTCCTTCTAAAATATTTTTATAACTCTCTGTATGGAGTTCTGTAAAACCATCACTAAACTCTATCCCTGCTTCATTAATGCTAATAGAACGAAAAGTTCTTTGTCCTTTAGTTTTAATATCAAAACCTACTACAGCGTATTTTGTTGCAAATAATCTTGCTAGTGGAAGCCTAACATATCCGAGACCTATAATTGCTATTTTTGGTTGATTCATATTCATTATAAATTATTCCAATACCATTTAACAGCCTCTTGCAGGCCTTGTTTTAATGAATATTGAGGGTTGTAGTTTAATAAATTTTTTGCTTTGTCTATAGAGGCCAAAGAATGAGGAATATCTCCTGCTCTGTTTGGTCCATATTTAATTTGAATATTTTTAATTTTTGGATCATAGGGTGTTAATGACTCTTTTAAACAGTCTATTAAATCATTTAATGTATTTCGCTCACCAAAAGCAACATTATACACCGTGTTAATTGCCTCTTCATTTTCTGTAATCATAGACAAAACATTTGCCTGAATAACATTATCTATATAAGTGAAATCTCTTGAAAAATCTCCATTACCATTAATTACCGGGCTTTCTTCTCTCATAAATTGACTTACAAATTTTGGAATCACTGCTGCATAAGCCCCATTAGGATCTTGTTTTCTTCCAAATACGTTAAAATAACGTAATCCAATGGTTTCTATGCCATATGTTTTTGAAAATACATCTGCATACAGTTCATTTACGAACTTGGTAATGGCATAAGGAGATAAAGGGCGTCCAATGGTTTCCTCTACTTTTGGTAGTGATTCAGAATCACCGTAGGTAGAGGAACTTGCCGCATATATAAATCGTTTAACGCCAGCATCTCTAGAAGCTATCAACATATTTAAAAAACCAGAGACGTTTACTTCATTAGAAGTTATTGGGTCTTTTATGGATCTTGGCACAGATCCTAAAGCTGCTTGATGCAACACAAAATCCACGCCTTTTACTGCAGCATGACAATCAGTAATATCTCTAATATCTCCTTCTATAAAAGTAAAGTTAGGATTGGTACATAAATGACTTACGTTCTCTCTACTTCCAGTAGCTAAATTATCTAAACAAACCACATAGCATCCCTTATCAAGTAAATACTCAGATAAATTTGATCCTATAAATCCTGCTCCACCAGTTATTAATATTCTTTTATCAATTAATTGAATATCCATAATTAAAATTAACTAATTTATAACAACAGCACAAATTACAATAAAAGAATTAGTTCAAAGCACTATTCCTATCGTTTAAGTGCATTATTTAATGCATGTTTAAAAAAACAAATAATCCTGACAAGAGTTGATTAGGTTAGTAAGGGATTAGATATCCCTATTTACCCCATTTTAAAATAGCAAAAGCCAACTAGAAGTGTTAGAACCTTTTTCATTCAATTAAATAAAAAAAGTCTTAGATTTCTCTAAGACTTTTGCTCTCGTCTGTGGGCAATGAGGGATTCGAACCCCCGACCCCTTGGGTGTAAACCAAGTGCTCTG
>Ga0228655_1000110_pt1 | contig 35857 bp, 31 predicted proteins | sample 67DmetaG_FD_182742 | JGI IMG/M metagenome (GOLD analysis project Ga0228655, IMG submission 182742) | Seawater microbial communities from Monterey Bay, California, United States - 67D | ecosystem: Environmental > Aquatic > Marine > Coastal | place: USA: California | collected 2016-11-15
ACTTCTTGGCTAGAATGAGAAGAAAGAGCAAATGCTACTCTAAATCAATAAAGATGCTTGAATATTCAGTAAAATTATTGATTTTAAAGAGAAATGGCTTATTATCTATTTTGGATTAACAATGCCCAATAATACAGGAACTGAAATTAACTTAAGTGAACGAGATTTTATAGTAGAGAGCAAAGAGGTTAATAATAATTCTACTATAATTGCTAATAAAGGAATTATTATTAAGTCTAGCGATAAAATCACTGGATCAGGCAATTACCAAGCGATTGATAATATACTACTAGAATCCGCTGATATTAATATAAATCAAGTTAGCTCAAATAAGAATATAACCCTAAATGGCGGCAACATTACTTCTAATAATATAATTGCTGGCGAAAAAATAGATATTGATGCAAGTGGGATCTTAACAAATAATAACCAGATAACTAGCTTACTTAACAATACAAACCTAAATGGAATTGAAATTGATGCAGCCTCAGTAACTAGTCAAATAATTCAAACTGATTCTAATATTTCAATTAATGCAACTTCAGCCCTAACAAATAATAATCTAATCAGGGCAAATAATGTAGTTTTAGTGTCAGATACTTTAAATAATCTAGGTAGCATAGAATCATTAAATGATGTTAATCTAAATATTACCACATCTATTAATTCAAATGACATAAAAGCTAATAATGATATCACTTTAGCTTCCAAAGATATTACTTCTAATGATATTATAGCAGGGAATATAATAGATATTACAGCTTCTGGTTTATTGACTAATAATAATCAGATAAACTCATCATTAAATGATAATACTAAAACAGCTATCAAGATCAATGCTGCTGATTTAGTTAGTAAAATAATAGAAACTAATTCAAATGTAGAAGTTACTACCACAAATAAAGCACAAATTAGTGATTTGATAAAGGGTTATAATCTAACGGTAAATGCAAAGGAGTTAGAAAATAGCGGAGATATCAATGCGTTAAATAATGTTTATATTAACTCAAATTCTATTACCTCTAATAATATTATTTCCAACAATAACATTAATTTGATAGGAAGCGATATTAGTTCAAACAATATTTTTGCAGGAAATTTAATAGATATTACAGCAACTGGTAGTTTAACTAATAATAGTGTTATCAAAAGTTTTTCTGCTAATGATGATATAAATGCAATTAATATTATTGCTGATCAACTAGTTAATTCAATTATAGAGACTGATTCTAACATTAAAATTAATGTCAATGATAATGTAAGCAATAATGATTTAATCAAAGGTAATAATATAGTTTTAACCTCTAATAATTTAGATAATCTTGGTTCTATAGCTGCAATAAATGATGTTAATTTGGATGTGATAAATTCTATTAATTCAAATGATTTAAGAGCAAATAATAATATTACAATAGTTGGAGAGAATATTGATTCTAATAATATCATAGCAGGAAATTTAGTAGATATTATAGCTTCTGGCTTATTTACCAATAATAATCAAATTATTTCTTTAATAAGTAATGATGATGAAACATCGATTAAAATTAACGCAGCAGATTTAGTCAGTAAAATTATAGATACCAATGGAAGTGTAGAAGTTACTGTTGCGAATAGAACGCAGAGTAGCGGCTTAATAAAAGGTTATAATGTAAACTTAAACTCAGAAGAATTAGAAAATAACGGAGATATAAATGCTTTAAATAATGTAACTATTAATTCAGATATAATTACTTCTAATGCCATTGTTGCTAATAATGATATTAATTTAACTGGCAACAATATTACTTCTAATCAAATATTAGCAAGTGGTAAAATAGATATTAATGCAAGTGGATTATTAACAAATAATCATCAGATAATAAGCTTTTTAACCGATACAAATTTAAACGGAATTGAAATTGATGCAGATTCATTATCGAGCAAAATAATACAATCTGATTCTAATCTCCTAATCAACATAGTAGGAGATGTAACAAATAATAATCTAATCAGGGCAAATAATGTAGTTTTAGTGTCAGATACTTTAAATAACCTAGGTAGCATAGAATCATTAAATGATGTTAATCTAAATATTACCACATCTATCAGTTCAAATGATATAAAGGCCAATAATAATATTACTATAAATTCTAAAGATATTACTTCTAGTAATATCATAGCAGGAAATATAATAGATATTACGGCCTCTTCCCTTTTTACTAATAATAATCAGATAACCTCTTTATTAAATGACAAATAGCAAAACGTCTATTAAGATCAATGCTGCTGATTTAGTTAGTAAAATAATAGAAACTAATTCAAATGTAGAAGTTATTACCACAAATAAAGCACAAATTAGTGATTTGATAAAGGGTTATAACTTAACAATAAACTCAAAAGAATTAGAAAATAATGGTAATATTAGTAGTTTAAATAATATCAATATTATCTCAGATATAATCACTTCTAATAATATTATTGCCAATAATAACATCTCTATCACAGGCAATCAAATTACCAATAATGATTCAATAATAGCAGGGGGTAAGGTTAATATTACAGCTACCGATTATTTAACCAATAATAATGATATTTTAAGCTTAGTTAGTGGAGCAAGTGAAAATTCATTAATTATTAATGCTCTTACCCTAAATAATAACAAAAGAATTGCTGCAAATAGTATTCTTACCATTAATGCTAACTCTCTAAATAATAATACTGCAAATAGCCTTATTATCTCTGGTGGCAATTCAAATCTAAATATCACTAATTTAGACAATAATCTTGGTGAGATAGAAAGTAAAAATAACCTTAAAATCAGGAACCTAACCTCAAATAATGTAGATGCTGCTCTTTTATTATCTGTAAGTGATACAAATACTAATATTAGCAATAGCGGTACTCTTAAAGCTACAAATTCAATTGATATAGATATTGGATCTTCTGATTATAATATCATTGGTAAATTAGAAACTGATGGATTCGTTAATATTCAAGCAAATAATATTACCAATCAAGCAGACATAGGAGCAATTGATTATATTAAGATTGTTGCAAATGATTCCTTTACTAATGGCATAAATGGCGGTGATAATTCCAATATTAAAATAGCAGCAAATAATTATCTAGATATTGAGGCAAATAATAACATTAATAACTACGCTATTCTTTCAGCCAAAACAATCCTTTCTCTAAAATCCTTAAATGGAAATATCAATAACTATGATGGAGCTGAACTTCTTGCATCAAATGAATCTAACCCAGGAACATCACAATTAATATTAGAAGCAATTAATGGTGCTATTAATCAATATAGCCCAAATTCAGTTGTAGTAAATGGTGATCATACCATCACAGCTACCGACTATACCAACACAGGTAGAATAGATATTGCTGGCAGTCTAACCATGAATATTGCTAACAACCTAATTAATGAAATTGGAGCATTAATTTATGCTGGCAACCACATGTACTTAAATGTTGCAAATGATCTTACCAATAAAACTAATGCTACAATCTATGCAGAAAATGACCTTTTTATTACAAATAGAGCATTAACTACAGCAGAGCAAAATACTTTAAGCACTCTTAAATCTGAAATTGCAGCTACCTCCGATAATGCTATCATAAAACAAAAGAGGTTAGAAATAGCCAATATTTTTGATAATCTTAAAATTAACAAATTAGAAAATATCTCAGGAAATATAGAGAGCTATGGTGGAGATGTTTATATAGGGGCAACCACACTAACAAATAAAAGAGAATATTTACCCACTCAGGGTGCTGAAAATGAAGTACATGTTTGGATTCAAGGCGTTAAGCATGGTACACTTAATCATCATTATTACAGAGCAGAAAAACAAGGCGGCGCAGCAGTTACTGGATTAATCAATTCTACAAATAATTTAACCATAAATGCTAGTACAATCACCAATAATTCAGCTTCAATATATGCAGGCAATGACATAGTTCTAAAAGCAAATTCAGTTAATAATGTATCTAACATGTATCGAGATTATGTCAGATATAGGCGTAATGATCATAATACTACTTTTGGAGCAACCACATATTGGTATACAGGAACTACGAATGTTAATGGAATAAATTATGTTAATAGAGCTCATACAATTACAGCCAACATTAAAGCAGGAGGTAATTTTGTAGGAGTTGCTACTGGTGATGTTAACAATAGCACTACAGAACATACAGCGGCAAATTTTAGCTGTACGCATCATTGGACATCATATACATGCCACAATAGAGTTGAAATTCCAACAGGAACTAGAACAATAGCTGGAGTAGCAGGTGCAGTTGCCGAGCAATCATCAGCTATTTTATCAGTAGAAGATGAAAATGGCCAAATAGTTAATAATATTGACTTAGAAGCAACTTTATCCAGCGGCACTATAACTTATGTTCTAAATAATAGTTCTAGCTTAGATCAAAATGAAGTCACTTCTAATCTTACATCTAGTGGGTTATTGAAATCTAATTTAGGTAATAGCAAAATATCTTCCAACATAACAAGTGAGACATTATCATCAAACTCTAACCTCACATCTAATCGAGTAACATCGTCAGTTAGTCCTACTTTAATAGATAAAATCAATGGCCCAGATAATCAGGGAATGTTCCAAAAATCCACCAACCCTAATGGCCCACTTTTTGAAACTAGAAGCCAATTTGTTGATCAATCAAAATTCTTTGGTTCTGATTATTTCTATCAAAAAATAGGATTAAATTTAACTGATGTTCAAACAGAATTTGAGCAACAAAATAAAAGATTAGTTGGTGATGAATTCTTCCAAACAAAAATAATAGAAGAGCAATTAAAAACTATTAGAAAAAATGCTTTATTGCTCTCTGATAGTGGAACTAATGTTAATACTGAAATCCAATCTCTTCTTGATAATGCTGCCGATGAATATGCAAGACTTGGGCTTACAGCAAATGAAACTCTAACACAGTCTCAAATAGATAATCTGCAAAAAGACATAGTCTGGTTTGAAACTGAAACAATAAATGGCGAGCTTTATGTCGTTCCTAAAATATATCTAACAAAAGCAACAAGAGATAGCTTAAATAATAATGGTAGCTTTACCACTAAATCAACCCTAATGGCAATGGGTGATTTACAGTTAGATTCTAATTCTTTGGTCAATTCAGGATCGGTTATTGGTAATAATGTGGCCATATCAACTACAAACGACATTACCAACAATAATTTCTCTGAAGTAATAGCAACCAATGGTCTAAATCTAACTTCAAATTCAGGCTCAATAGTTAATTTCTCAAAATTAAAAGCTGGTGGAGCAGTTTCTCTTACAGCGGCAAATAATATCATTAATACGTCTACAGTTAAAACTAATGCAGCAAATCTATTAGATTCAGATAATCCTGCTTATATCAGCAATGGAAGCGCTTCTGCGAGCTCTGGAAATATTTCATCCACTTTGTTTGAAATGGCTAGCATAGAAGCAGCAAGCTTTACAGCAAACGCAGGAAATGATTTTAGTAATTATGGCGCAAATATAACTACTACTTCAGGAGATCTTAATATTACTGCAGGAGATGATATTAGAATTGAAACTGTGGAGCTGAGAAATAGAAGTGAATATAGAAGTAAAAAATATACTAAAATCACTGATACGACAACCAACACTTCCTCAAATATAACTTCTACAGGAGGAACTACTCTAACAACAAATGGCTCTGGAACGGATAATGAAGCTGGTACTTCAGATTTAGGAGTTGGTAGTTCAATTCTTGTAAGTGGCAGTAATGTATCAGCAGTAAATGATCTAAATCTCAGCGCTAATAATAATGCAATAATTACCAATGCAGTAAATAAAGATTATTCATTTGAGCAAAGAACTAAAAAAGGCAGTATTAAAACTTCAAGAACTAGCAGAACTGATTATGTTGAAACTGCAGTAAATTCAAATTTAACAGGTAAAAATATTAATATCACCACCAATAATAATATTTATGTTCAAGGAAGCGATTTAAACTCTAATTTCGACATCAATACTAACACAGGAGGAAATACAAATCTAACAGCAGCAAATGATACAATTATCACCAATGCTATCTTGCAAGAATATCATCATACTACAAAAGAAGTAAGTAATAGAGGAGTATTTAAAGGAGTAACAGCTATTACTTCAGCAGTGATTGATCTTGCAACTGTTGGATTAAATCTGGCAATTGCAACTGCATCACCAATTTTAAAAAATATAGATGATCCATTACAAAAAGTCTTAGACCCTGTAGTTCCAGATAGCATTGCCGATAATATAGATTACGATAAATTAAGAAATAAATACAAAGATACTGTCTATGAAAACCAATATCACAACACCAAGGTTAAAACTACTACCAATAATGACTTAGTTAATATCGTAGCTTCAAATGTCAGTGCAGGAAATAATCTCTCTATCACATCAACTAATAATACAACTCTTCAGGCGAGTAACTTAAATTCAGGAACAGCAGATACGGCTGGTACAAATTCAAATGTAACTGGAAGCACCACAATAAATACTAATAATCTTAATATTCTAGCAGCAGCAAATTATAATCAGACTACAACAAAACAAAGAACCAAAAAAACCTTTGCCATTAGAAATAATACAACTGGCAATATGGTTACTGATTATACTAATTCAAATTTAACTGCGAAAAATGATGGATTCACCTTTAATGTAACAAATCAGGCTGATATTAGAGCAAAAGATTTAACTGATCCAACCATATCACAACCAAGTTATGTAACCGCTCTTAAAGCACAGGTTGCAAGCGATAAAATAAGCGAAACTAATCTAGCAATCGCCAATAAACATTGGGAAGACACCACAAGACAATTAACTGATACTGCTCAAATATCAGTAGCCGTAGCAGCAGTTGCAATTGCCATTCTGACAGGTGGGATAGGGTCAGGAATATCCGGTGCTATGATGACTGCAGCGGCAACTACTGCTGGAACAACAGCAACAATATCAGCATCACAAGCTGGAATGAATGCTGATGGAGACTTTTTTAAGCAAGCAAAAGATATATCAAAAATAACTTGGGATGATACTACCAGTAGGGAATCAGTAGAAAATATGGCCATCGCTGCCGCTGTAGCTGGAGCTGCTACTTGGGCTGTTCAGGCAAGCGGAGGAACTACTAGCTTAGAGAAAGGGGCAGATCACGCAGTGTACAAACCAGATCCAGAACTTATGGCAAAGAACCCTGAATATAGAGCGTTTGTTGAAGCCAAGTATCCAAATTATAATGGGGTAATCGATCCTTCTGCCAATAATATTGGAATGGCTAATACTACAACCGATATGAGTAAAATTGGCACACCTGTTCCTGACTTTTCTACTAACCCTACCACGAGTAGTTTTTGGGATGGCTTTGCAAAAGAGGGAGGGTTTATTTCTGATGGTGCAAATAAGGCGGGAGGGATGAACTCAATGTCCACAATGCATGATCCTTGGAGTCAGAATACAATTTTAGGTAAATCGCCTATTTTACAGCTTACTATTCCACCAGCAATTGCTGTACAATATTGCGCAACATTTCCTGCCGCATGCGCTGCTGTCATCAATAAAGATAATTTAATTAATGAACAATAATTTAAATATGAACATGATCAAGAAAATATCTATATTTTTACTGTGCTTATCTATCTCTAGCTGTTCTGGTTTTACCAGTGGTGCTGGATTAAAGTTTAAAACTGGAAATAGAGTAGCAGAGCTTAAAGATGGTACATTTATTATGTTTCAGAAACCACTCGGAAAATGTGGAGCAAGTGTAAATTTTTTTGGAATACTAGTGCCAATAATTCCCGTTTGGTTTAGTGCAAATAGTTGTGAGGAAAGCTTTGATATAGAATTTTCTGGTTCAGTTAGTAATCCAAAGTTAGGACAAGAAGCGGATATTAAACTCAGATATGGTGGAGTAATTTATTATCCCGTTGCTGTAGAAAAATTGACGATGCTTTATGGGAAAAAAGGAGAACATAAATCAGAATATGGCAGAAAATTCAAATTTAAAATCAACAGCTTCCAAAAGTTTAAAATGGCAGATGATAAGGCAATAATAATAAGTGGGAAAACAAAAGATGGAAAAAAATTTACCGAAGAAATTCCTGTAAAATGGGGCGTTATGAATTACAACAATTGGGCTGTGCCTGGGGTATAATTGAGAAAATAAACAATATTTTGAATCAAAAAATAAATAATAAAAATTTAAAGTTAAAAAATCATGAAAAACAAAAAAATAATAATCACAATTTCTTCACTAGTAATTTTAGGAATAGCTTCATTTGCCACTTATAATTTTTATATAAAATCTTCTAATAAGGGATCAGCAGAGGAAAATATTGTAGCCAACTACAAAGGCGGATATGTCACTGCCAATCAGGCACAAATTGAGCTAAATAAATTAGCAGTGCAAAATCCAGATTTAAAAGGAATTACCTTTGAAAGCCTAAATAATGATCAAAAGGAAATCATTATCAAAGAAATAGTTTTAAAAGAAATTGCCTATAAAGAGGCTAAAAAAGAAAGGCTAAATAAAGAAAAGGACTATAAGCAAGCTCTTAAATTATTTGAAACTGAACTTCTAAAACAAAAGCTATTCGTTAAAATTACTGAAGATGCTAAAAAGGAAGAAAATCTAAAAAAGAATTACGATGAATTGGTTAAAAATCTAAAAGATAAGCAAGATATCAGAATTAGCTATATTGCTCTAAAAACAGAAAAGGAAGCTAACTCTCTTCATAAAATATTAACTAAATATCCAAATTCATTTGTAAAACAAGCTAAGCTAAAATCAATTGATAAAGAAACTGCCAAAAATGGTGGCGATCTTGATTTTATTATTGAAGATGCTTTACCAAAAGAAATCGCCCTCCATGCCAAGCAATTAGAAAAAGGTGAAATATCTAAGGCTTTTAAATTAGCTGATAAATGGGTAATTATTAAATTAGAAGATTTAAGACCTGCTAAAATTGCTAAATTTGAAGATGCGAAGCAAGCCCTAGCTACAAGCTTATCACAAAAAGCTTTGCAAGATTTCATCTCTGAATCAATACAAGATGCTAATATCAGCATTGTTGTAAAATAAGAGATGCCATGAAAAAGCCATATTTAAGAATAATATTATTTATTTTGGCTTATTCAGGCTTTCTAACTCCTTCTTTTGCTCAAATTAGTAATGTTGAAAGACAAGATCAAATCATCAGAAATCAACAACAAATAGAGGAAGAAGAAAAAAGAAGAAGGGAATTTGAGAAAATCAGAAAAGAAAGAGAGCAGTTAGAAAAACAAAAAAAGCAAAAAGATGAAAAATTAGAAGAAAGTCAAAAATCATCTTATTGCTTTCCAATTAAAACAATAGGACTAATTGGCGCAAATTCACTTTCAAAAAGACAGAAGAAGAAAATTACATCACCTTTTTTAGGCAAATGTTTTGATGGTTCTGTTCTTGGTAATTTAGTTCAAAAAACTAATGCCATGTATAGTTCGCTTGGTTTTGCAACAACTCAAGTTACAGTGCCAAAACAAAATGTTGTAAGTGGCAATTTAAAATTAGAAATCACTGAAGGAAAAATCGAAGATATCATTTTAAATGATAATAAATTCACCGATAAAATGCATGAATTCACTGCCTTTGGATTCAAAAAAGGCAAAGTTCTTGATATGGATGATATCAATCAAGGAATTTATCAAATTAACCGCTTATCTTCAAATAATGCTAAAATGAGAATTGAGCCAGGCAAGGAAGCTGGCACAAGTAAAGTGGTAATCAATAACGAAAAGAAATTCCCTGTATCAGCTAAATTAGGTTATGATAATTTAGGTAATGAATTTACAGGAATCAGAAGAACCAATTTTTCATCTACAATTGATAATTTATTTTTCCTAAATGATCAGATAAATTTGAGTTATAATCAAAATCTTGACGATCCAAGTAATGAAAAAGATTTAAGATCGTTTTCTGGGGGAATATCAGTTCCATTTACTTACAACACATTATCCTATAATTACTCCAGAACAAAATTTAGAGGGCAAAATGCTGGAATTAATGGCCCGCTAAAATTAACAGGCTACTCCAATTCGAATAATGTAGCTATTGATAGAACGCTTTTAAATAACACAGAATATAGAATATCAACAAATCTATCATTAACCGCTAAAGAAACGGCAAGCTATCTCAACGATTCAAAAATTGAAACCAGTGAGAGGAAATTAACAATTGGAAGTTTATCTTTTGCAATTTCTAAATATTTTAAAAATGGGGCAACTCTTTACCTAAAGCCACAATATAATAGAGGATTAAAATTGCTGAATGCCAAGCAAGATGAACAAGGATTAAGTGCCGATATTCCGAGAGCTCAGTTTCAACTTTATAAATTATATGCCAGTCTTTCAAAAAGATTCCAAATTCCTAAAATAAATGCACCAGTAACTCTATCAACTGAAATGGATAGTCAGATATCAAAAAACACTCTTTTTGGTTCTGAGCAATTTTCTGTAGGTGGCTATTATTCCGTTCGAGGATTTAGAGAGAATTTCATCACCGGCGATCACGGCTATTATTTTAGAAATAAAGCCAGTTTTAATTTAGGGCAAATTCTAGCTCCTGTTTTAACAAAAAAAGAAGGCGATAAAAAAGATGATAGTTTTATATCAAAAAATTCTTATCATCTTTACAAAATAAGCATGGAGCCATTTTATGATTATGGTTATGCAAAAACAAAATATAATGGTGACAGTGGCAGGTTATCTGGAGCTGGACTTAAAACAATTTTTTCTAGCAAATATTTTGATGCCTCGCTTACATATTCTTGGGCTTTACAAAGGTCTAATTTGATTACCGCTGAAGACAAAGAAAATAAAATGCTTTATTTTGAGCTAAGTGCAAAATGCTGTTAAAGATAAAATTATTTATCACTCAAAAATTTGCCAATTTTATCAATGGTAAAATTATTCTTATCCAAGGAATTTATTAGCTCAGAATTGATTAACTTTACTGTCACAAAAAATGAGTACCTTAACTTCTCAATTTTGGCTTTTTCTTTTTCAAACTCAGACTCAAATTTATAGAGAGATTCATTAACTTCTTTCATCTGAGATTTGAATGATTCAAGGTGGTTTTGAAGAGTGGTTTTATCGTTCATTTTTTGCCTAATAAATGGTTAATAATGGCTTGCTAGCCTTACCTTCATGAACGCTCTGAAAGGAGTTGAAGTCAACTTGTTTAAAGATAATTTTTTAATATTTTTAGTTTGGAAATTTCATTTCAAATTCTGTTCCTTTTTCTACCTCAGATTTACAAATAATTTCTCCATCAAAAGCCGTCATTATTCGCTTACAAAATGGTAAGCCAAGTCCAGTTCCATCTTTTTTGCCAGATGTGAAAAAACTTTCAAAAATTAGTTCCAATTTATCCTTATCAATTCCAGGACCATAATCTTTAAAATATAGGTAATTGCCGTCAGACTTCACTTCTGTTCTGATTTCAATTTTAGCTTTATAATGAAGAGCATTTTTAAGAAGATTATATATGACAAAAATCATCATATTTTCATCTCCTCTAAAAACAAAATCTTCACTTAAATCATAACTAACCAGATTCCGATCTTGTTGGTTTTGATATGAGAATTGCTTCAATGCTTTTTTAACCACATCAGAAATTGAAAGATCGGTAAAATTACTTTTATCAACCTCGCCATCTCTAATATTAGCCATAATCATATCAATCATTGCCAACCCTTGACTTGATGAATCATAAATCAAATCAATATACTCAATTAACTGATTCAAATTATCTTTCATTAGCTCACAGCATCCTTTGATACCTGCAAGCGGATTTCTTGTTTCATGAGCAATTGAGCCGGCTAAACTTTTAACCTGTTCAATTTTATCATGATTTTTATCTATTTTGTTAAACATGATAAGAAAAATTAAGATTGTGAAATAAAATGATTATTGTTAAAATAACCATATCCAAAATATTAGTATTAATACTAAACAACTTAATAGTAATATTAAAAGACTGACTTATCAAGTTAATAGAGCATGAATATCATAATTAATTACAAACAGTGCAAAGCTGCCAGAGCGCTTCTGGATTGGAGTCAGGAAGATTTAAGTCAAAAAGCAGAGGTTGCCAAGGCGACCATCGGTGATTTTGAAAGAGGTGCTAGAAATTTAAGAATTGAGACAATGCAAAAACTTGTGGGAGTTTTTGAAGAAAATGGCGTTAGATTTGAGAGTGAGGGGAGTAGAATTTTGGTTGAATTGAATCCTAAAAATTAGCTGTGAATTTGGATGTTAAATTGGGATTCGAATTGACCCTTTAAAAAGTTCGTAACTGATATTGTTTGCCTCAACAAGTACGAAAGTTCGAAATTTAAAGGACGACCCAAATTGCCATTTAACCCTTGTAATCTCTGCATCGGCAAATTAGGATAATAGTTCGTAAAGTGTGCTTTGCACACCGCCACACTATTATTTTTCTACATCCAGTACAATCCAACAACACCAATCAAATCAAGGTTTAATCACTTTTTATTGTCTAGCTAAATCCAGCAAAATCTGTTGACAACCAGAAAATATGGGGGTACAATTGGGGATATAAATTTTATTATTTTGCTTTATACCCCCAATAATGAATTTAACTGATAAATCCATCAAAAATTTAGAAATCAAAGATAAAAGCTATAAAATAGCTGATGGTGGGGGTTTATATCTATTGGTGAATCCTAATAATAGTAAATATTGGAGGTTAAAATATAGGATAGCAAATAAAGAAAAAACCTTATCAATTGGGATATACCCCCAAATTTCATTAAAAGAAGCTAGAATCAAGAGAGAAATAGCAAAAAAGGACTTAAAAAATAACATTGACCCATCTGGGAAGAAGAAATTAGAAAAATTACAACAATTAATTAATCTTGAAAATTCTTTTGAATCTATTGCCAGAGATTGGCATCAAAAACAACAAGATAATTGGACAGATAGGCACTTTAATTATGTTTTAAGAAGATTAGAAGCTGATATCTTTCCATTTTTAGGCACAAGACCAATAAATGACATTGAGCCACCAGAACTACTGGCAGTTTTAAAGAAAATTGAAAATCGAGGTGCAATTGACATCGCCAAAAGAGCCATGCAAACAACAGGACAAATATTTAGATATGCAATAGCAAATGGCATTGCTAAAAGAGACATCACAGCAGATTTAAAAGGTGCATTACAAACCAGAAAGAAAACACATTTTAATAGATTAGATGAAAAGGAATTGCCAGAATTTTTACAAAAATTAGAAAATTATCACGGAGATGAATTGACCAAATTAGCTTTAAAATTACTTATTTTAACAATTTTAAGAACAGGAGAAATTATTGGTGCAAGATGGGAAGAAATTGATTTTGACAAGAAGGAATGGCATATTCCAATTGAGCGGATGAAAGCCAGAAGAAAGCATATTGTACCACTTACCAAACAATCAATTGACATCATAAAACAAATTAGAAAATTACATAATAACCAAATTTATCTTTTTCCAAATGTTAATAATTCCAATAAAACAATAAGTAATAATACCCTACTTTATGCAATTTATCGCTTAGGTTATCACAGCAGAACAACAACACATGGATTCAGAGGTTTAACATCAACAATCCTTAATGAAAATGAGTTTAATCGTGATCATATAGAATTACAGCTTGCCCATAGTGAAGATGACAAGGTAAGAGCTAGCTATAATCATGCTAAATATCTTGAACAAAGGCATAAAATGATGAGATGGTGGAGTGATTATTTAGAGAATAAAGGAATGGAAATTGAATAAATGGAAGAAATAATATCATATTCAGAAAATAGTTTTCCAAAATGGATTCCAGATCATGCAATTGATAGCTTTTTGTCAGAAGTAGAGGATGAAGTCTTTAAAAGATGCGGAGAATATAAAACAAGCTTCTCAATATCATTATTTGATAATGATTTCAATTTATTAGGCAGAAAAATTGATAAATGTTATAATGTATTGTTTAGACTGCATAATGCATTTAAAATTGGCACTAATATCCAAATGAAGCCTGTATGGGAAAAATTAAACAAGGTTAATTCATTTAGAGTAAGTGGCCTATTTTTATTTTTAGGTGGCTTGATATCTATTAACTATGGCATGACCTCTTTTGACAAAAAAGAGAAAATTATTAATGATCATCTAAAATTAATAAATGATTTTAAAAACAAGATTAATGATGAAGATGCAATTTATTCATCATATAATCCAAATATGCTAAAGAAAAATGAAATTCATTTTTTACATGGCGATATTACATATAATTTATTTTATCATATTGAGCAATTTGAAAAAGGGCTTAATAAAATTTTAAATCATTATAAAAATAATAAAGAAGTAATTGAAAGAAACTATTATTTACAATCGCCTATATCAAGAAAATCTAATATTAATAATAGAGACTTAATATTCTATGCTAGAAAGGTTAAATTATATTTTCTAAAATATTATAAAAAACCACTAAACCAAGAAATTGCAACAATAATAAATCTAGTCTTTCAAGATAATGATTTTATAGCTGATGCTGATTATATTGCAAAAATAACCAAAAAAATAGATAAAGAATATAAAGCATCCATAAAAATGGAAGATTCACCAATAACTTATCGCTTCGAACCCTCCTTTTAGAATATAAGAAATCATCCATCCTAAGAATATCAACATAATCTTATGTTGTTTAATATTAACCATTAATAATATATTCTATGGATACAAAAAACATTTCACTTCCAGAAACTGGCTTTGTTAGATTGCCAGTAATTTTAAAAATCTTTCCAATTGGCAAATCAACTTGGTGGCAAGGGGTCAAAGATGGCAAATATCCAAAACCAGTAAAATTAGGACAAAGAACCACCGCTTGGAAGGTAGAGGATATAAAAAATCTAATTAATCAATATTCAAAATAATAATGGGTAAAAGAATTTACCCATTAAACAAGATAAAATATTGGTATTGTTATGATATTAATGATATTTGTGATCTTTATCAAGAATTTGATTTAAGTGATCGCACTATTTTTTCTTGGATCAAGAAGGGTTTAGTCAAAATTGATAATAAAAGACCATTTTTAATAAGAGGTTATGATTTAAAAAATTTTCTTGGCAAGATGAATAAATCTAATAAATGCCAAACAAAATTTGATCAAATGTTTTGTATGAGTTGTAAAGATGCTAGAAATTTTTATCAAAATCAAATTACAATTGAAATGAAAAATAATTTTTTAGCAGTAAAAACAATATGTAGAACCTGCAAATCAACCATGAATAAATCATATAAATTAGATAATTTTGGAGAACTTAAAAGAAAATTTAATATGGTGGAAAAGTTGCAATTAAGTGATTGCAAAACTCCCCCCTTAAAGACTGACTTACAGATTCAAGAAAAAATCAATTTAAAACAGCTAAATTTAATTGATTTAATCGATGAAAAAGAAAAATAATGAAGATGAAAAACTCTATAATGCTAAAAATGATAGAATAAAATATGATTATCGCATTCATAAAAAAAGAGCATTAAAAAGAGATCATAAAACAATAATTGACGAGCTAAAACATATTAGAAAATTTGAGATATTTATTAAATTTAAAAATATTGAAATTTTTGATCAAAATATTGCTGATCAATATATCAATTGGCTTTTTCGTGAAAATTTATCATTATCATTTATTAATGATAATTTAAGGATTCTAAAAGAATTTTTAAAATGGTTAGAAAGGCAAAGGGGCTATAAATCAAAAATTGATTATAATCATATTGATTATTTGAACATTAGTAATAATCAAAGAAAAATGGCAAAAGCAAAGGAATATCAAGAATCTTACACCTATCAAGAGATTATTAAGACTATCCGCCAAATGCCAGAAAATTCCAATATTGCAAAAAGAAATAAAGCAATTATTTCGCTTCAAGCCCTAGCATCTCTAAGACCATCAGAATTAAGAACAGTAAAAATGAAAAATTTAAGAAATATTAATGATAAATATTTTATTGATGTAAACCCAAAAAATATGGAGGTTAAATTTGCCAAACAAAGAAAAGCCGATTTTATGCCATTACCAAAAGATATTTCGCAAAATCTTTTAAATTGGTATAAATTTTTAAAAGAAATTAATTTTAAAAATGCCGATCCTTTATTTCCAATAATTCCAAATAATTTTAATCAAAATAATCTATTTGAAGAAAATATCAAATTTACAGGAATTAAAGCCAATTCATCAATTTGCAATATTTTTAAAAAAGCATTTACAAATGCAGGATTTGAATATATTAATCCTCATAATTTCCGCCATACTGCAATTAGATTTGCCGAAACACAAAGCCCAGCATTTTTAAATGCAGTTAGGCAATCACTTGGTCATTCCTCAATTGAAACCTCATTTAATAGCTATGGAACTTTATCAGAATATGATCAAAGAGAAAGGATAAATGGGTTAGAATATGATTTTGAGAAAGAATAATAATTGTAATTTTGTTAATTACTTTTATTATTAGTGGCAATATTTCTATCTAAAAAATAAATAAAATGACTAAAAACCTTCAAGAATATCTAAATGAATTTGATAATAAATTTTCAGATCTAAAAGAAATAGATAGAGATTTTTATCACAAAGAAATTGGGGTTGTAGCATTTAACAGCAAAGCCAAAACTAAAGATATAAAAAATAATTTTAGTGAAGAATATATCAGAGCAAGATTTACTTATGCACTTATTTATTCAGGAATGTATAATAAAGAATATATATGTGTTGAATTTGGCTTTCCAAAAGGTAATGGTGGTAAAAGTTTAAATCCTGATATTGTAGTTTTTAAAAATAAAGATTGGCAAAAAGATTATGAAGAAGCAAAAGCAAATAATAATTTTGCCAAAATTAGAAAAAATGTTTTAGCTATTTTTGAAACTAAAAAAAATAATAAATCCGTCTCATCAGCAATTGAAAATCAGTTGAGATCAGCAATGGAGTTAAACACTTCAAAAGATAGAATATTTGGCATTTATTTTGACGATCAAAAAGATATCTTAATATTTAAAAAAATTGAAAATTCTGAAATTAGAAGATTTAACGAAATAAAGGAATTACAGCAAGATGGTATTAATGGTTGGAATATAAATAATCGTGATTTATTGATTGATTTACCATCTCAAAATGATCTTACCGCCAATAATGAGTCAATTTCCAATGTTGCCAAATTAAAGCCAGACTATCTTGATGCAATTGATGAAACAAATTTTAATGATCTAATTAATGAATTAAAAAGATCAAATGATTCTATAAAGCCAGAAAGCTCACTACATCCTTTAATTGTAGAATTTTTAACAATTAAGGTTTTTGACGAAAAAAGAAGTAAAAGAGATAATTCATATTTACAATTTTATATCACAAAAAAAGAAAAAAATGATAAAACATCTTTTAGACGAAGAATTGATAATTTATATAAAGATGCTCAAAAAGAATATAAAAATGTTTTAGGTGGTAAAAATAGAATTTTCACTTTTGACGAAAAGCAAAGACCACACAAACCAAATGATGAAAAATTTTTAATTGCCCTAATTAATATTTTCCAGCAAAGAGCAATTTTAAAAGCTAAAAATGAAAGTTTTAACCAAATTATTTTTAATAATTTTGGCACAGAAAAACAAAAAGCAGAAAAAGGACAATTTTTTACCCCAATTCCAGTAGTTAAAAATATTATCAAAATGCTTAACCCAATAAAAGGCGAAGAGCTTTGCGATCCTTGTTGTGGAATTTGTGATTTTCCTGCAATGGCATTTCGCCATTCTCACAGACAAGATGCAGATTATCCACCAAATGCTGATAATTTCTTTGGTTTTGATTTAGACCCAGACAGCACTAAATTAGCAGAATTAAACCTTGTTTTAAATGGTGATGGTGGAGCGGTTTTAAAAAATATCAATTCACTTTCACAAAAATTATTAAATAATAATGAAGTAATTGCAGAGGGGAATTTTACCACCAATAATTATGATAAAAATTGGGATCATAAATCCGATTCATCAAAAGATTTAAAAAAATTCAAAATTATTGCAACCAACCCCCCTTTTGGCAAAGGTAGAGATTTAAAAACAGGAAAAGATGGCAAATGGGATTTGCCAAAAGAAATAATAGAACTTTACGAGACTTACAAAATAAAATCCGATCCTGATAAAAAGGGGAATATCAAATATCCAAATTCAATGGATATGGGGGCATTATTTTTAGAAAATGCTTATAAAATACTTGAAGAAGGTGGTAGAATGGCAATTGTTTTATCAAATTCAATTGCAAGCATAAAAGAATGGCAAAATATTAGAAAATGGTTTATTGAAAAAATGCGAATTGTAACAACTTTTGATTTACCAGCTAATACATTTGGGGAAACTGGAGTTGCAACAACAATTATAATTGCTTATAAGCCAAAACAAAATGAACAATATTTATTAAATGCTGATTATGAGGTTTTTGTAAAAGAAATTGAAAATATAGGCTATGAGGTAAAAACAGTTAAAAGAACAGTGCATTTTGCTCCAGAATATATTATCAATGAAGAAACTTTTGAAAAAACAGGTCAGTTAAATGAAGATTTTAGCCAAATGCAAAAAGAATTTAAAGAATTTTTACAAAGGCAAGAGGAGGAAGTAAAGCAGGCTTTTCATATAGATAAAATGGATTAGATATGAAGAGTTATATAACCAAGCCAAAATCAATAAGGAAAAGTGAGATAGTGGAAAAAGAATTTATATTTGCTAGTGCTAGATATAATAAAATTAAAATAAACAACAAATATACATTTTTAACCAAAATAATAAAACCCTCTAAATCAAGTATAAGTTTAAAAAACAGAAAGGAATATTTTAACTATGTTGAAATTGGAAGTATAAACAATTCAACAGGATATGTTGAGCCAGATTATAAAAAATCAATTGATATATCAACTGATTCCGTTTTTCATCTTCAAAAAAATGATATATTAATTTCAACAGTCAGAACATATTTAGGAGGGATAGGAATAATAAATAAGGAAAAGAATAATTTAGTATCCTCCAAAGCCCTAATTGTCTTAAGAAATATTATTGGGAATCATGATAAAAATTATATATTTGGAGTATTAAGAACAAAATATTTTATTGAGCAAACTAATTTAATATTAAATGCTTCAATGTATCCAAGAATGGATAAAGAATCTTTAGATCAATTAAAAATACCATTCCCAACAATAAACAACCACCAAGAGCCAGAAAAAATTGAAAAATTAGTATCAATTATTACTCAAAATATTATTAATAAGGAAGAAAAAATTAATGAAAAAAATAAAAAAATTGATGAATTAATTGAAAAAGAATTAAAGGAAAATCAAAAATCAGGAAATAATTTTAAATATTCCTATCCTAAAATTTCAGAGATCAAAAAAGAATCAAGATTAGATACTGGTATTTATGAAAGAGAATTTAAAGAAATAGATTTTTTAATCAGGAATTATGAGGGTGGCTTTGATTTTATTGATGAAAATAATATAAAAGGAGGCAATACCCCAAAAAAAAGAATTTTTGATATTGGAAATCTTTGGCTTACACCGACAGATTGTAAAAGGGGAATTTTAAAAAATAAAAATTTAATAAAATCTGAAAGTTATAATTTAGATCAAGATTCTTTAGTAATTGTTAATCGAAGCAATGTTGGTGAAACCTTTTTGTTTAAAACTGAATATTTTAATATCGCTCATCACAATCAAGGAATGTATAGGGTGAAAATAAACAAAGACAAATATGCATATTATGTGTTTATTTTATGCTTTTTTAACTCATTTATATTTCAACAATATATAAATAATTTATCAACTGGATCTACATTTAAAGAAATAAGATCTGACGAATTATCTAAAAAAGCTCCAATCCCAAACTTCCCAGAATCAAAACAACAAGAAATTGCCAAAGAATATTATAATAAAATAGATAATAACCAAAATCTAAATCTTGATAATTATTTAGAGTTAGAGAGGCAAAGAAACGATCAATTAGGCATTTTTCAATTAAATATGGAGATTTTTACTTTAAGGGAAAAATTAGAAGATATCATTGATAAAATTATTAATGATCAAAATATTGAATTAAATCTTAATTATTAATTATGGGAAAATTATGGATCGTTCGAGCATTAGGGGGTAATTTAATACCATTTTTTATAGAAAATAACTTAGTTGCACTTGGTTGGGAAAGGACAAATGATTTTACTAGTAAAAATAGGGAATATATTAAGCAAGAATTATTAAAATTATATCCTGAAAGTAAAAAATCTATTCCACAATGGACAAGTTTTTTTGAAAATTTTGTTAAAAATATGCAAAAAGATGATATAGTTTTAACCTATGATTCATCACTTCGTGAATATTATATTGGTAAAATTACCAGTGATTATTATTATAATGATAAATTACATAATGAATTTAATCATTTAAGAGATGTAAAATGGGAAGAAAAAACCATATCAAGGGATTTAATATCTAATTCAACTAAAAATTCTTTAGGATCGCCATTAACATTATTTAGCCTTTCAAATGATCAAAAGAAAGAAATTTTATCAATTCTAAAAAATGATAATATTGTAAAAAATGATGAAGAAAAAGAAGAGGAAACCAAAGAATTAGCAGGACAATATATTGAAAATTCTCATGAAGTTTTAAAAGATAAAATTATTAATCTTTCACCTGATAAAATGGAAGAATTAATGAAAGAAATTTTAAAAGCCATGGGCTATATTGCAAAAAGAAGAGGTAAATCATTGACTGCATCAGATCAAGGGGTGGATATTTTCGCTTCAAAAGATGGGTTAGGATTAGAAGATCCAAGAATTTTTGTTGAAGTAAAGCATAGAGAAGGAAAAATTGGATCATCACAACTTAGAAGTTTTATTGGTGGTAGAAAATCAGGCGATAGATGTATTTATTTAAGCACAGGAGGATTTTCAAAAGATTGCTTATATGAAGCTGATAGATCAAATATTCCTTTATCTTTGCTTGATATTGACAAATTAGCTGATTTAGTACAAGATTATTATGAAAGCTTTTCAGCAGAAGGTAAGGCACTTTTGCCATTAAAAAAGATATTTATTCCCATTTAATTTGCTTTAAGAAATTAATTCTGGGGGCATTTATGGGGGCATAAATTAACTACACATCACAACCAAGATAGTTATATAAGGGATAAATAGCTATAATATGGATTCCTCTGTCAGAGACTTGCTATAGGTAAATTTAAGTAAATTTACCATAGCCCTTTGGATTGCTATCAATATCAGATATTTTGCCTATGACACAATAATTTTTGAAAAAGTTCTGAGTAATTTGCAATTAATTCATCTAAAGTAATATTTTATTAAAAAAGTTTTTTAAAGCCTAGAATTACTATAACTATCTAGTATCAATTGAATTCAAAAAAGAAAGAGACGCTTGAAAAAATATTCAGTATTTGTTTAAATTGGGCATCAAAAAAAGGTAACCGCATCAGAGTCAAAATATTTAGAATTTATTAATCTATTATGAAAAGAACATTTTTCACTATATTTATATTATTTATCCTCTCTTCCTGCCAAATTATTAATAATAAATCAGATGATTATTTTTCTTCTAACAAAATGATTGTTGCTAATTATAATAACGGCAAAATAACTTTAGAAGATGCTCAAAAGGAATTAGATCAAATTGCAGAAAAAAATAAAGATCTAAAAAATATCAAATTTGAAGATTTATCTTCTGATCAAAAAGAGCAGATTATTAAACAAATAGTTCTAAAAATAAAATCTTACAAAGAAGCAAAAAAAACAGGATTACACAAAGATCAGGATTATATTGATGCTGTAAGAAATTTTAAAATTGATCTTTTACAGCAAAAATTAATCATGAAGTTTAATGAGAAGGCAAAAGATGAAGAGATATTAAAAGCAGAATATAGTAAATTAGCGCAAAATCTACAGGGAAAATATGATTATAATATTAGATATATTTTATTAGGTAGTAAAAAATCTGCTGATATTATCTATAGAAAATTAAAGAAATCACCAAAATTATTTGCTAGAGAAGCCAAAAGAAAATCTTTAGATAAGGAGGTTGGTAAAAATGGTGGCAGTTTAGGTTTTGTTTTAGAAGATGCGTTGCCACAAGAAATTATAACTCAAATTAGGAAGATAAAAAAGAATCAAATTTCAAAACCATTTACAATTCAAGATAAATGGATAATTGTTAGATATGAAGATAAGAGGAAGGCTAAAATCGTAAATTTTGAAGATGCTAAAGAATCTCTATCTAGAGGTTTGACCATGAGATATCTGCAGGATTTCAAAATTAGAGTAATAGAGGAGGCAAATATTAATATGGCAATAAAGTGAAAGAACCTCGAAAAAATAAAAAACCCAATTACTTAAATTTATAGGAACCTCTGAAAAACTAAAATTGGAATTTTTAGATCATTTTTTGGCAGAAATTGTGTTTCTTTTTGGTGCAATATGAACATATTGTGTCATAAAAAACTAAATTTATGCTAAATACATATTTTAGTTTTTCAGAGGTTCCTATATAGAGAATTGGACATTTTCTAGTTTCAAGCTTTCTAATAATCAATTTTACAAATTTCCTTCATTCTGTTATAGGCCCTAACAAATCCTTTCATAGAATATTGATCTATGGCATATGTGCCAAAAATAGAGTCACTTCTTACTTTAAAAATTTTTGATTTTAGCATTTGTTTAATTATTATTTTATCTTCTTCCTTAGTTCTGATCCAAGCCATGTCCTTTTTGGTAAATAATTTATAAGAAAAATCATCTATTAATATTCTTACTTTACTATTTAGTTTATATTCAAAATCAGAAAAAATACCGACTTCTTCATTTTGATTATTTTGAAATTTTGTTACCATAATATAAGGCGCTCTATCTCTACCATGATCACTATCAGATTTAATTGGTTTAGAAGTTATATAGCATTTTTTACCTTCAGATTCAGATTCATACTCATATAAAACCCAATTATAATGCATACTATCAATTAGTGGGTAACTATCAAAAGCTGACAATAATAAAAAAATAGATATGTAAAATATTTTTTTCATTTTGGTGTTATAGCAATTATATTAATTTAAGCTGCAATATTTTTCTTTTGATCTTCTTTTAAGAATTTGATGTATGTCCTATACGCCAAAATTCTCAAAAGAAATTCAAAAGAAAAATATTGCAGCTTAAATTAATATAATTTTGCGACATCTCTTATATGTTCTACATAGTGCATTTTCATATCAGAAATTGATTTTTCAATATTTTTCCAAATTTTTAATTTCAAAACATGTTTTGAAAGAATACAATTTTTAAAACCGAGTTTAGCGGCCTCTCTAACTCTTAAATCAATATGCGAAACCATTCTAACCTCACCAGTTAAAGAAACCTCACCAATTGCGACACTAGCATCTGGCAATGGCTTATCTTTAGCAGCAGAAATTAAAGCTAAGCACATGGCTAAATCAACCGCTGGTTCAGAAATTTTTAAGCCACCAACTACATTAAGATAAACCTCTTTTTGTGATAAATTCAAACCAAATCTAGAACCTAAAACGGCAATAATCATAGATAAACGATTTAAATCCAAACCAACTACTGACCTTCGAGGTGAGGGTATAAAAGATGGTGTAATTAAGGCCTGAATTTCTGACAAAATTGGTCTACTTCCTTCAATTCCTGCAAAAACCGCTGTTCCAGAAATATTATCATTTCTATTAGATAAAAATAACTCACTGGGATTATTCACTTCTTCAAGACCCAACTCATTCATTTCAAAAACGCCAATTTCCCCTGCCGGACCATAACGATTTTTAATAGAACGAAGTAAACGAAATTGCTGATTTCTATCGCCTTCAAAATAAAGCACAGTATCAACCATATGTTCTAATAATTTTGGACCAGCAATTTGACCATCTTTAGTTACATGACTAACAATAATAATAGTAATGTTTTTTCTCTTAGCGATCATGGTTAATTCAGAGGTGCAAGCTCTAATTTGCGAGATAGTCCCAGGAGTTGATGATATATTATCAATAAACATAGTTTGAATGGAATCAATTATGACAATATCTGGAGGGTTTTTATCATTAAGAGTTTTTAAAATATTAGTAACATTAGTGTTTGATGCTAATTTTACTTTATCTTTATCCAGATGTAATCTTTTAGCACGCATTAAAACTTGATCAACCGATTCCTCACCTGAAATATAAAAGACCTTCTTGTCAATTCGTGAAATTGCAGCAGCTGTTTGAAGTAATAAAGTTGATTTACCAATACCGGGATCACCAGCAATTAAAATTGCAGAACCTCTAACAATTCCGCCACCAATTACGCGATCAAATTCTTCAATATTGATTTTTATTCTATTAATATTATCAATTTTGTGATCAAGATCAACCATCTCAATTTTTTGACCTTCCTCTGGCTTTAATTTTTGGTTATTAGTTTCTAGGCCAGAATTGCTACCAAAACCTCCAACCTCATATTCTTCAATTAGTGAATTCCAGGCGCCACAATCAGGGCATTTCCCAGCCCATTTAGTATGAATTGTGCCACATGACTCACATGAATATGTTGTTTTTTTTGCCATTTGTAAAAATTAAATTATTACCATCTTCCTCTACCTTTTTCTCTTCCTGCAGCCCTTTCCTGAGCTTCAACCATGCTAGACCAAAAACCCTTTTTACGATTTTTATTCATTAATTTTGCCGAACTTACTAAATAGGTCAATTTTTGCCCTAAAATCATAGAAGTCCAAAATCCAACCGGTTTCACTATATCAACAATTTCTACCTCATCAATATTATTTTGATTTTCCTTTTCTATCTTGCTATATCTTTCTTCTTCTTTTCTTTTATCACGATATAAATCTTCATCTTTTTTATCTAATTTTTTCTTCTCAATTGCCTCAGCAATTTTATCAGATTCAATATGTTTATTAGTAAATATTTTTAAAGCTATTAATAAAATAATTCTAACAAATAAAGCAACCATAAGAGCAGCTAGTAAAAAAGCTATTAAAAGTAAAAATATATTTGTAAAATCTTGATTCATTATAATTGTAAGATGATTCAAGCTATTGCTAGCCAAATTAAACTTGAATATTTAAATATTACTAAATGATAGATTTAAGTCAAATTTTTAAAGAAAATGAAAAAAAAATTGTAGTCGCTATGTCTGGAGGCGTTGATTCCTCAGTGGTTGCTGCATTTTTAAAAAAATCTGGCTATGATGTAATTGGCATTACTTTGCAACTTTATGATCATGGCGAAGTTTTAAAGAAAAAAGGTGCTTGCTGTGCTGGTGCCGATATTTATGATGCTAAAAAAGTCGCTGAAAAATTTAATTTTCCACATTATGTCTTAAATTACGAAAGTCTCTTTAAAGATTCGGTCATAGAAGATTTTGCTGAAAGCTATATTAATGGCGAAACGCCAATTCCATGCATTAGATGTAATCAAACAGTAAAATTTAGCGATCTTTTAAAAGTGGCAAAAGATTTGGGCACTGATTGTTTAGCAACTGGACATTATGTAAGACGCGATTTTGATGGTCAAAATAATTTTTTACTCAAAGCGACAGATCTGAGTAAAGATCAAAGCTATTTTTTATTTGCTACCACCAAAGAACAATTATCATTTTTAAGATTTCCTCTAGGAGGGTTAGATAAGTCAGAAACAAGAAAATTAGCCCAGGATTTAGGATTGGAAATTTCTAACAAGCCAGATAGTCAAGATATTTGTTTTGTACCAAATGGTAATTATGCCAAAATTGTTGAAAAATATCGCCCCAAAGCTTTCAAAAAAGGTGATATTTATCATATCAATGGAGAAAAGCTTGGAACTCATGAAGGTATAATTAATTATACAATTGGTCAAAGAAAAGGTCTTGGCATTAGCTCGCAAGATCCACTTTTTGTTATCAAAATTAAACCAAAAGAAAATCAAATTATTGTTGGAGAAGAAAAATATCTTTTTAATAAGGAGTTTATTATTAAGGAGATTAATTGGCTTGGTGATGACCAAGATCTTAAAAAAGAGGTAAATTTAAAAGTTAGACTTAGATCTTCTGCGGCTGAAAAAGAAGCTAAGATCAATTTCTTTCATGAAAATAATATTTTAAAGGCCAAAATTATTTTAAAAGAAGGTGATAGGGCAATTACTAAGGGTCAGGCCTGTGTTTTTTATGATAATGATCGAGTTATGGGTGGCGGTTGGATTGAAAGAATAATACCAAAGTTCATTTTAAAATAGACAATATAGTTTTTAAGATGAACTTTGGTACAACAGAAAGCTAATCTTTTCCATTTGAATATATTGAAGCCACAAAATTAACAAATAAACTAGCGCAAATGGCAATTAAAACTGCTAATATTCCGTATAATACCGGCTCGTTAAAAGCCATTTCACTAACTTGAGCACTAAATCCAACCTTATCAACATAAATTGGAATTGATTGAAAAGCACCTAAATTTCCATCTTCCATGAGATAAATTTCAACATTATAAATCCCTTCAGAAATATTTTTAGGAAATTTTAACATTACCTTAAATAGATTTTCATCCAAAAAGTCAATTTTATTTGAATTTTCTGTATAAAGCTCTTGTTCAGTCAAATTTCTAATAAATTCTATTTTGAATTCTTCTTTTTGTGAAAGATTTTTATGATTTGAAATATCAAAATCAATATCTTTTGTCGACATCTCTAAGGCTGAAAATAAACGAGAATCTCGTAGCGCTCTATAATCACCAAAAGTAGAATAATAACCATAAGAATTATTAAATTTTAGCCTTTTTTCATTAATCCAAATACCTAAAATCTGCCCCTTTTTATTAACTATATAATCTTTTTTTGGACCACGAACTATGATAAAAATATCACCAAAAACATCTTTGCTACCAAAAAGAAGAATTTCCTCTCCTGTAAAATTAGTGTCAATTTCAATTTTATTAGATGAAATTCCAGAAATAATTGATTTTGCCGAGACTTCAAAGGATAAAAATGTTAAAAATAATAAAATTAATAATTTAAACACTATATAATAATTTAGTTTTTTTGATGTAAAATGTTGGAAAAATAGTTTTTAAATTATTGAAAGCCAGATCTAAATCAGATTTTTTATCAAAAACTCCAAAACAAGTTGCACCGCTACCAGATAATTTTGCACTAATAATATTTCTTTGCAATCTTAGATTTTCCAAAATCTTTTTAATTTCAGGACAAAATTTTATTGCCACCACCTCTAAATGATTTTTTTTATTTCTAATTAAGGAAATTAAATCATGATTTTGATTTTGCATAGCTCCATTATTTTTCAATTTTTGTTTTGTAATTTGATAATTTTGGAAAATTTTACCAGTATTAAGTGGTTTGTTAGGATTAATAATTAATAAATATAAATCATGATGATCTAGAAAGATATCTTCAACTTTTTCCCCTATACCAGAAATTAAAGCCATTTTTTTATGAAGACAAAATGGTACATCAGAGCCAATTTCAAGGGCAATTTCTTGTAAATCTTCCTTAGAAATTTTTAAATCATATAATTTTATTAAAATTTCTATTAAAGTTGCGGCATTTGTTGATCCTCCGCCCAAACCTGCTGATATTGGGATATTCTTTTCTAACTTAATTTTAATATTTGGAGTAAAATCATATTTTTTAGCAAGAAGATTAATAGTTTTTATTAAAATATTATCTTCTTTATTTCCTAATAATTTTAGATCGAGTGATCCTGCTACTTCCAATATAACTTCTCCTGCAGGGGTTAATTTTTGTTTTAACAAATGCTGATCTTTTTTGCCAGATTTTGGTTGAGCGATCCTCTCCACCTCTATAACATCATAAATATCAATAAAGGTCATTAAACTATCAAGCAAATGATAATTTTGATTATTTTTTCCAATAATTTCTAAAAAAAGATTAATTTTTGCAAAAGATTTAACAGTAATTTTCATAAATTTATTTTTTTCTAAAAAATTCTAAGAAAAAATTTATAAAAAGAAATTATTTTTAGATAATCCTTTGAATTCTTAAATAGAATCGTTAGATTTTTTGATTCAATTTTAATTAATTTTTACTGATGTTTAGAAATATTGCAATTATTGCCCATGTTGATCATGGCAAAACTACCCTAATTGATGAAATGCTTGGTCAAAGCGGCACTTTCCATCAAAATAAGCAGGTGGAAGAGAGAGTTATGGATAGTAATGATTTAGAAAAAGAAAGAGGAATTACTATTTTAGCAAAATGTACTGCCATTAATTGGAAAAATGATAAAATCAATATTATCGATACTCCGGGTCACGCCGATTTTGGTGGTGAGGTGGAAAGAATTTTGAATATGGCAGATTCTGCTGTTTTATTGGTTGATGCTGCAGAAGGTCCTATGCCACAAACAAAATTTGTACTTTCAAAAGCCTTAAATCTCGGGCTAAAGCCAATGGTAATTATTAATAAAATTGATCGTAGTGATGCTCGTCCTGATGAAGTTTTGGATGAAATTTTTGATCTTTTTGTTTCGCTAGATGCTAATGAGGAGCAATTAGATTTTCCTGTTTTATATGCTGCATGTCGTGATGGTTGGTGTGTTAAGGATTTGGAAAATGATGAAAGAAAAGATCTTACTCCGCTTTTTGATTTAATTTTAGAACATGTTACGCCGCCAAAATTTGATGAATCTGCACCATTTTCAATGTTGGCTACTTTAATTGAATCTAATCCATTTTTTGGCAGAACTTTAACTGGTAGAATTTATAGCGGAATTGCTAAAAATGGTATGAATTGTAAAGCTATCAATCTTGATGGAAAACTTGTCGATCAAGGTAGAATTACTAAATTACAAATTTTTAAGGGTGTTGATCCAATTGCTGTTGAAGAAGCTAGTGCTGGAGATATTGTAAAAATTTCAGGTCTTGAAAAAGCCTCAGTTTCAGACACTTTTTGTGATAACTCGATTAATGAGCCAATCAAATCAACCAAAATTGATCCGCCAACAATGGCTATTTCAATTTTAGTTAATAATTCACCTCTTGCTGGAATGGAAGGTGAAAAGGTTACTTCTCGTATGATTCGAGATCGTTTATTTGCTGAAGCTGAATCAAATGTTGCAATTACTGTTAAGGAAAGTCCAGCAAATGATGGTTTTGAAGTTGGTGGTAGAGGTGAATTGCAATTAGGTGTTTTAATTGAAAATATGAGAAGAGAGGGTTTTGAACTTGCAGTTTCAAGACCAAGAGTTTTATTTAAGGAAGATGAGAAAGGTAATAAATTAGAGCCAATTGAAGAATTAGTAGTTGATGTTGATGATGAATTTTCTGGCTCAGTAGTTGAAAAAGTTGCAGCCAGGAAAGGTGAAATGGTTGATATGAAGCCATCTGGAGGAGGTAAAACTAGAATTACTTTTAAAGTTCCATCTCGTGGTTTAATTGGTTATCAGGGAGAGTTTTTAACTGACACTAAGGGAACTGGTATTATGAACCGAGTTTTTGATTCCTACCAGCCTTACAAGGGAGAATTGGCTTTTAAAAGAAATGGCTCATTAATTTCTAATGATTCTGGTGCTGCAACCGGTTATGCTTTATTTAATTTACAAGATCGTGGTATAATGTTTATTGGTGCTGGTGATAAGGTTTATACTGGCATGATTATTGGTCAAAATGCTAAAAATAATGATTTGGAAGTAAATATTATTAAGGGTAAACAATTAACCAATGTTAGGGCTAGTGGAACTGATGAGGCAATTAGATTAACGCCACCAAAAAAACTTACCTTAGAAGATATGATTACTTATATCAATGATGATGAGTTGGTAGAAGTTACGCCAAAATCACTTAGGCTTCGAAAATTATATCTCGATAGTAATGAGAGAAAAAGGATGAGTAAAAATAAGTAAAAATTAGTCAATATAGCTTTTAAGAATATTTTCTAATTATTGGCAATATATTTTCTTTTAATTCGGGATCTTTCATAGCAAAGGAAAGATTAGCTTCAATATAGCCAGCAACATTTCCACAATCAAAGCGTTCCCCCTGATATTTTTGATGATAAAAAGGTAGTTTCTTTGACATTTCTTTCATAGCGTCAGTTAGCTGAATTTCATTACCTGCACCAATTTTTTTCTTACCTAAATAATTAAAAATTTCTGGCTGCAAAATATAGCGACCATTAATTGCCAAATTTGAAGGTGCTTTATCAATTTCTGGTTTTTCAACCATATCAATAATTTTATCTTTCTTATAAGAAATAATACCATATTTGTTAGTATCAGATTCTGGCACTGAGGCTACTGAAATAATATTACATTTTTCTTGTTTTTTTTGATATGAATTAATCATCTTCTTTAAAAAATCCCCAGGATTTTCTTCAAAAATCATTTCATCAGCCAAAATAACCACAAAAGGTTCATCCTTAACAAAATTTCGAGCACACCAGATAGAATGACCAAGTCCCAAAGGACTGCCCTGACGAATGAAGGAAATTGCACCAGGTTCAGAAGGTAGCCATTGGGATACTGATTTTAATTGCTGATCTTTTCTTTTTTGATCAAGATTATCTTCTAATTCATAAGATGTGTCAAAATGGTTATTAATGATATTTTTATTACGACCAGTAATGAAGATAAATCTTTCAATTCCAGCTGCTTTGGCTTCTTCAAAAGCATATTGGATTATTGGCTTATTAGCAACTGGCATCATCTCTTTGGGCATTGATTTTGTTGCCGGTAAAAATCTAGTGCCGAAGCCACCTACTGGAAAAATTGCTGTTTTTATAGTCATATTTTTAAATTACATCATATTTTCGAGCATCAAATAATTGATAATGCCACCATTCATTACGATAAAAATCCCAACCAGAGGAAATCATAATAGATAATAATATTAAACGATTTTTTTGAGCTTCAATGGAAATATCCTTTACTCCGTGATGAGCTTTAGAGCTAAAATCATCAAAATCAGTACCCATTTCTAATTCATCGCCATTTTGATCAATTAATGTTAAATCAACAGCGACCCCGCGACAATGAGGAATGGATCCAGTCTCTGGATTTGAAACATATTCTCCAGGAAATTTATCATAAAGAAATTTTTGACATTGTAATGGACGATAAGCATCAAAAATTTTTAATTTATAACCTTTTTCTTTGGCTAATTTTACCGATTCATATAATTTATCTGCAGCTTTCTTATGTAAAAAATTATAGTTCTTATCATAAATAATATCATTAGTAATATTATCTTTGGTAAAATATTTTAAATCTAATATCACCCCAAATTCTTTTTCAGTAATTTTAACTAAATTATTCATAATATATCCATTTCATTAATTATAATATATCCTTTTTCCAAATTTACTTCTTTAATCATATCGTTATTAAAGGGTAAAATATTCATATGTTTGCTATAATCAATATCGGTAAAATTAATTTCAAATAAATCTCCAGCACCAAAATTCATAACATTAATAATAGAGCCAATTTCTTTGCCAGAAATATTTCTAACTTTTAAATTAACTAAATCATGATAATAAAATTGATCATCATTAGATAAATTTTTTAAATCTTTTTCATCAATAAAAAGATCAGTATTTCTTATCTCTTCAGCTTGATTACGATTATTGATATCATTTATTTTTGCTATATAAATATTTCGCTTTATATTTCTAATTAGTTTTATTTTATAATTTTTATTATCTTTTGCAAAAATTGAACTATATTTTTCTAGATCGGAAGAGTTTTCTGAGTAACTAATTAATTTTACTTCACCTTTGATACCATGAGGCGAAGTAATTTTAGCAATTAAAATTTGCATAATTATATAATATACTAATTTATAATGAAAAAGATATTATTATTTACAATTATTATAAACCTATCTTCATGTGGTTATTTTTATAATATCCATAATAACAGCCAAGAACAAAGTTATATTAGAATTGTTGATTCTAAGGGTAAACCAAAAAAAGTTAGAACTTTTACCCCAGAGCTAAATATACAATATTTAACAGCACAAGAAAGTCAAAAATTCAGATCAAATACTACTCCAAGAGTGCAAAATCCAGCTATTAATGAAAGATATAATTCTTCAAGAATAGAAAATAATCTAATGTCTAATGACGGAAGAAAAGAGACTCAAGAAACAAAAATTAATAAACAAACTCAGCAGAAAGTTCCAAATCAAAATAATAACAAATTAGAGACAAAAGAGCAAATAAATAAAAAATCACAAAATGATCAAGAACCAGCTGCAATTATTTATAAGCTAGATAAGGAGGAGTTGTCGAAATATGATTTAAAGCCAAATAAAGCAAAGAAATCCAAAATAAAACCATCAGGATCAAAACTTAAGAGAGGTGATTTATTAATTCAGATATCTTCTTTTGCTAATAAAAGAAAAGCTCTCAGGGCTAAGAAGCAAAAAAATGTTAGAAATAGCAGAGTAATATCAGTAAAAATAGGTAAAAAAACCTATCATAAATTAGTTGTTGGTCCATTTAGAAATAAAAAACAGGGTAATATTACTTTAAAAAAGTTAAAAAAACTGGGCTATAATGATGCTTTTTACTATAAATATAAGGGCTGATGGATAGAGAGATAGCAAAAAGAGAATTTTTAGATAATTATTTTAAATCACCTTATAATATAAAACCTATTCCTGGCGATTGTTCGCCGCGTTCCTATGATAGGATATTTAATGAGAATAAAAATTTTATTTTGATGGATGCCCCAATTGAGGTGATGAATATTGAGACATTTGTTAAAATTGACTCTATTCTTCGAGATAATAATTTTTCTGCACCAGAGATTTATAAAACTGATAAAAAAAATGGCTTTCTATTGTCAGAAGATTTAGGTAATAATAGTTTTAATAATATATTATCAGATCTAAAAAATCAGGAATTATATTTAAAAGAACAAGAAATTTATCAATATGCCACAGATCTATTAATTGAATTACATAAAATAAACTTATCTGAAATTGATTTACCAGAATATAATAGTGATTTATTGTTAAAGGAGTTAAGAGTTTTTGTTGATCATTATTTAAAATTTATAAAAAATAGAGAATTATCAGTAAAAGAGCAGAGAGAGTTTCAGGAAATATGGCTTGAAATATTTCAAAAATTATCAAATGATAGATTTTTGGTTCTTAGAGATTATCATGCTGATAATTTATTTTTTTTAGAAAAAAGATCTATTCATAAAAAAATTGGCCTAATTGATTTTCAAGATGCGGTTTTAGGTTCAAGAGCTTATGATTTGGTTTCTTTTTTGCAAGATGCTAGAAGGGATGTGTCAAAAAATTTACAGAAGGATATGATTAATTATTACATCGATAAAACTTCAATCAATTCTACACAATTTATAACTGATTATAAAATATTGTCTTTACAGAGAAATATCAAAATTCTTGGTATTTTTGCCAGACAGGGAATTTTATATAAAAATAAAAGATATCTTGATTTAATACCAAGAGTATTAGAATATGTATTATCTAGTCTCAAGGAAGATAAAATTTTCAGCAATCTTAAATTATTCTTAAAATGGTAATGAATTTTGATGATACAGAATTATTCTATGACAATAGTTTACTAAATCAAATAGCATCGGAATTAGAAAAAGAAAAGAAAGATATAGAGGAATTATCTGAAGTCTTGAATCAATTGGTAGAGTTATTTCAGGGTGCCTCAAAGTCAGAAATAGCAAATCCTGTTCGATTAAAAGTAAGGCTAAGAGACCTAAATGCAAATTATAGAAAGATATTTTTTATTTTAATCTCAATATCTATTGGTGATCCCAAGAATGGTTTTTTTGTTACTTTAGATTATGATAAGATCTATTATTTTGCTAATCCAGATCAAATTAAGAAGCTTCATAAATCATATAGCAATATTCTTAAATCTAGAGCTGCAACAGAAGGTTTTACAGAAAAAGAGTTTAAAAATTTTATCACTAAATGTTCAAATATAGTAAATGAAATTGTATCTACGATTATTATCAGACCAAATACTGATTTCTTTATTAAGAAGGTAAATATAATGGGAGTTGAAGAAGTGACCTAAAAATTTTTATCAGACTGACATTAAGTAATCTATTATCTTTTTTACAAAACTATTATTGACTTCAAAATTAGTTTTTATTTCTTTTTTCATCACTTGTTTTAAAAAAGTGATCATACCTAAGGCAACAGAAAAAGAAGGGTTATTGAGATCTTTTTGTAAGTTCTTAATACCAACTGGATAGCCAATAGAAACATTTTTGCCAAAAATATCCTCTACCAATTTTTCAATCCCTATCATATTTGCTACCCCTCCAGATAAAATTATATTATTAATTGCATATGATGAATAGCCATTTTCCTCTAGATCTTTTTTAACCATAATAATGATTTCTTCCAATCTAGCCAGCATGATATTTTTCAATTCAACCTTGGTCAATTGAATTAATTTTGTGGGATAAACATCATCATCAAGTTTAAATTTAATTAATTCTTTTTCTTCAATTGGACTAATAACTAGTGAGTTATTTAATAATTTAATATTTTCAGCAATATCCAGATTTACATTTAGCATCATAGCTATATCTCTAGTAATATGAATACCTCCTAAAGCACAATTGCCAATAAAATATAATTTATTATCAATAATAATTGAATATGAAGTGGAGTTGCCACCGATATCAATTACTAAGGTTCCAAAATTTAACTCATTTTCATTCATTACACCAAGCGAGGCTGCATAAGCATCAGAAATATAATTATTAACAGAAATAGTAGAGAATTTCATGCAATTTTCTATATTTTTAATTATGCTATTTTGAACAGAAATAATGTAAAATTTTCCAGATAAATAATCGCCAGACATATATCTTGGATTTGTCACTTTAGTATTATGGTCTATTTTATATTCTAGTGGAATAAGGTGGATTATTTCTTTCTTATTATTTTTAAAATTGGTTTTGATATCTGAAACCAAAGCCATGATATCAGAATTATTGACAATTTTTGATGATATTTTATTAGTGACTAATTTTGTAACTGACTCCAACCTAAGGCCTGATATATTAACAACTAATTTACTTATGTTAAACCCAGCCATTTTTTCGGCATCCGCGATGGTTTTTGTGATGGCTAATTGCGCCAGCTTCATATCATTTATAGCAGATGAAGATATGTCAACAGATTGTCTATAACCATAACCAACAACTCGAATATTTTTGTCAGAAATTTCGGCAATAATACATGCTAATTTAGTCGTTCCTATATCTAAAGCTGCAACTATTTTGCCTTTAATAGACATTAATAAATTTATTAATTATTTTGGAAAGTACAATTGATAAAAATAATTAAAAATTATTTAATTGCAACTGGATATTAATTCGGTTGCAAAGCAGGGCAACGGAATGCTGGTTGCATAACATTATAAATGATTTAGATTACTTATCAAATGCAAAGCTAGGTAATTTAATTAAAATGGTTATGCTTTTAAATATTCTAGAAACCTATGAAAAACCCATTAATTTAATATAAAATCTCTCAACAACATAATTTCTATTAAAATATTTTAGATATTTTTTGATTAAATTACTTGAATCAATAAGCCATAAAGCTAGTATTTTAATAAAATAACATCAATATCATGGCAACATAACAGTCATTTTTTTCTTTAGCAGTTAGTGATAGAAAGTTAAGAGCAGAAAAATTTCTTGATCAGAAAATCTTTTTGGATGAATATCATTCTATCTTTAAAGCA